>OJKH01000157.1_pt1 | contig 41980 bp, 52 predicted proteins | sample 1596471 | NCBI WGS metagenome assembly OJKH01 (sample SAMEA4350108, study PRJEB24818) | metagenome | biome: human; feature: gut; material: faeces | place: Denmark | collected 2013-09
ATAACCGCCAGCGTGTAAATCAATATCTTTTTTATCAACAAAATAAGAATCGCTTTCGCTATGCCAGTATAGCGACCAGTTTGACCAATCATCGGAGTAAACAGTAAAGCCTATACCTTCTAACCATTCTATAAAACGTTCTTCTTCACGATGCCCACGATTAAACAGGCGTTGCATTCTCCCGTCGAAATTTTCTTTAAAACACCAGCGAAAAACATAAAATAAGTATCGTTTGCATTCGTGACCAATCAACGACGCGCCAAGATGCCAGCGAAAACCATCATCAAATTTCTTTTCGCAATATTCATCGATATCACTTTTAATCTGTTTCGCTAATTGAAGCGCCGTACCTTTTGTATTTAAATCTATCTCGATTGCGCTTGTATTTTTCTTTTCGTTTTCGCTCATTTTTATAAACCTTCTTTTCTGGTTCGATGCTATTTAAAAATTCTTCAACTATTAGAATTGCCTGTTTTAATTGTCTTGGGGTTAGCCAAGAAATATGGCAATTTTCTAAAGATATATTTAACTTTAACGCAAGCCAACGATAACAGTCACGCCTTTTTAGCTTTCCTGTTTTCCATATTACATCGAATTTTATATGCAATATTCTACGTAAAAGTCTAGTTTTGCTATCCGCCATATATCCCAATGGGTTATTTGTTTCAGGATGGCAAAACACGGAAGCTTTACACGATTGGCAAAACCAGATATAAGGCCAGCTTGATGATTTAATTTTTCTTTCGGATTTGATAAAGATTATTCGTTTTGACCCGCAACAATCGCAGCACGTAGGGGCGGGTAAAACTTCCTGAAATCTACCCATAAATAAACGCCTTTTAAAATGGGGCATCCTTGCCCCTATCGATTAGATTATTTGCCCCACGGAACCCCGCCAGCATTGCCGTTATTCGGCTGTTGTTGCCAGCCGTTAGCGCCCTGCTGTTGCCCCTGCGGTTGCTGCTGTTGGGAGTTTCCCCAGGCTGGCTGTTGGCCCCCCTGCGGTGCGCCCCATTGCGGCTGACGCTGCGGCTGTTGTTCTGGTTGGGTTTGTGGCTGTTGCTGCCCGCCAGCCCCGCCCCATGAACCGCCGTTATTAGCTGGCTGCTGTTGACCGCCGCCCCACTGACCAGCGCCGCCCTGCGTGGGCTGTTGCGTTTGAGCCTGACCCGCTGGCGCTTTGCCCGGTTCGTTGCCGTTAATATCGAATACTTTCGAAACTTGCGTATATTCCGGCTTATTTTTTTGCGGAACAACTTCGACAATAAACGGAATATTGTGAAGCGGGTCGGTAGACGTCAAATCACCGAAAACGTTAACAACGTGGCAAACTGCCGAAAGCTGGCGGTTTGCAATTTCACAAGTGGTTTGATCAGCGTGATAAAGATTGAGGCGATAAGGGCCAGTAATACCAGCGTTAGGCCCGTCGATAATTTTCAAATTGAATTGAAGATAACCGCCGTCATTAGTTTTGGTTGCTTTTACTTCGGAACTTTCGATAACTACCGGATGTTTCCCGAGCGGCAATTGACCCGCGCTCTGTTCAGGGTTGTAGTTATTCGGGTTAAATGGGCTGATTAATTGAGCCATGTTTTTGATTCCTTAATTAACGTTAATTACTATTGTGAACATTTGGCAAAAATATTGCCGAGGTTTGGCGGTTCGAACTCGTTTAACATATTGCTTCGGTCACGCGCTCGCGTGTCAAAACTAGGCTTGCAACGAAAAGCAACTTGTTTACCAACACCGGGAATATTATATTCGTCTAAATGCAAAATTTCATCAAATAAATGCGGAATTTTAACTTTTAAATCTTGTCCCGGAAAGAACGGCACTTTAACAGCTTGCCCGTTTTCGTTTGCGACTTCTTGTTTACAAATTAAATATAAATGCTTGTTAGGCATATAATATAAAGGTTCGCAAATTGTTTCCATAATAAAGCGAGACATTTCACCGTAACCTTTTAATCCATGAGAATTTTTCGCCAACTCATAGCGCAACACAATTTCGCAAACTTGCGTCAGGCTATCTATTGCCAAAGTGTCAAAACTTTTAGATTCGTTGGAACGGAAAAACCAATCGAAAAATTCAATAACCCTATTATACGGCTTTTTAATGTCAGTAGGGTTATTAACATCGTAACATTCCCATGTGGGGATATTGGTTCCTCGCATGGAAAGCAAACCCGGTTCCGCCGCCAATAACACCGGGCGTGGCGCGGTTGCTGCTATGGGCGTTTTGCCTATTCCGGCTTTACCATAAACAATCGACTTAACGCCGAATTTTTTGGCAAGATTACCGGAAGGCTGTAAGTCGCGAGCATTCATTATTAAGCCTTTTTAGTGTTTACATCGTCGGCATAAACAACATCTTTACGAACGCCAACTATAGTATGTTCGCCGCCACTTTCAAATCGATAAAAATCGGAAAGCAATTGTTTAATTTCATTTAACTGCCGAGTTTTACCAGACGCTTTAGGCCCGCTTACATAAATAGTAATAAATGGTTTTTCCATTATTCACCTCGATAACAGCCGCCATATTTCAGGCGGCGCATGGATTATTTTTTCGCTTTCGGCGCGACAATTTCAAAACTTGGCGTAGCTGGTTTAGTAACGATAGCCATGTTAGCAATTGCGCGTAAGTTTGCAGGAAGCTTTTTGTATTCGCTTACAGAAAGCTCGGGTTTGAAATTGACTAAGCGTTTAGCGATAAACTCGCCTTCTTCGCTTTCTTCTTCCAGTTTATCTAACATGGAATCGACGTCGGAAGTTAGTTTGTAAGAAGTTTTAAAAACTGCCTTAGCAATGTAGCCGTTACCCAATTCGATGTTTTCAGTACCTTCGCGAAGTTCGTTTTCATCGAAGTTAAAAAGCGTTTCCATAACCTGACGGCGTAAATCAGCCTCGATAGCTTTAGCAGCGTCTAACGCGCTTTTAGCGTCTTGCCATTTGGTTAAAAGAGCGTCGCGATTAGCGTTAGGGTTCATGTTAAACATATCGTTATATCCTTGTGTTAGGTTTCGGGTTTGCTTTCGATGTGTGTAAGATTAGCCCCGTTGCGCCACGCTGTCAATCATTATTTTGCATCTTGCGTATAAAATTTTAATCGGCTATAGTTAGTGCATCGAATCAGCCCACATTTTACACAAGGCATTGAAATGTCAAACAAAATCAAAAAATCCTCTTTGCTTGATGAAACACGAAATTTACTCTCGAACCGCCCAAAGTGGTTAACTAACGCTACTATCGCTAAAGATTTGGATTTGTCGGTAGGCTGGATTAGCGGAGTTGAAACAGGGAAGATTAAAAACCCCGGCGTTAACTCTATCGAAGCATTACGCGACTACCTAAAAGAAACCGCTAACAAAGGCGCTTAACATGTTCGATAACATTCCCGTTGAAATGCGGGCCTATAACCAATGGGTCGTTTGGCGCTTCGAGGAATCGGACGGCGACAAACCTACTAAAATTCCGTATTCCCCTATAAATGGAAGAATGGCTAAAGTCAACGATTCTTCTACATGGGGAAGCTATCACGATGCTTTAGGCGCTCTGAATTCCGGCATGTATTCGGGTTTAGGTTTTGTGTTAACCGAATCTGACCCATACGGATTTATTGATTTAGACGATACAAAAGGCGATCAGGGTAACGCCGACCGCCAGTTACGAATCTATAATGAATTCGTTTCTTATGCTGAACGCTCGCCAAGTGGAACCGGATTACACATCATTATTAAAGGTTCGATTCCGTCAGGCCGTAAACGTTCCTCAATCGAAGTTTATTCCAATCTTCGTTTTATGACTATGACGGGGAATGTTTTTAGAAACGAAGAAATTAAAGATTATGACGCGCTTTTTAATGCGCTTTGGTCGCAAATGGGCAAAGGGCCAAACGCAGCCGCTTACTATGCCGGGTTAGACGAAGCTAAACGCGATGATTCTGAAGTAATGGAAATGGCGCGTAATGCTGCTAACGCTGAAAAATTTATAGATTTATATGACTACGGCAATTGGCAAAAATATTACCCTTCTCAATCCGAAGCCGATTTGGCATTGATAGACATTATCGCATTTTATAGCGAAAACCGGGCGCAAGTTAAAAAATTATTTTTAGAGTCAAAGCTAGGGCAACGCGAAAAATCACGCGCTGAATATCGCTTAAAATATGCGCTTGATAAATGTTTTGACCGAATGTTGCCGCCTGTTGATATCGAAGGTTTGCGCGATCAAATTAATGCTATAATCGAAAAAAGGATGCAAAACGCCGATGTTCCCCAATCGCAAATCGTTGAAGATATCCCGCAAAACATTACGGAAGTTGCGACGCCTGTAGCATCTGCGTTTACCGTTCCGCCTGGTCTGGTAGGCGAGATTGCGCAATTCATTTACGCAGCCGCCCCACGACCTGTACCCGAAATCGCCTTAGCCGGGGCGATAGGCTTATTTGCTGGTATTGTGGGCAGGGCTTATAACATTTCCGGTACTGGCCTTAATCAATACGTGTTGCTTCTCGCTGGTACAGGTACAGGTAAAGAAGCTATTTCGAGCGGTATCGATTTGATAATGCGCGAAGTTGTAAAAATGGTTCCTTCGGCGATGGAATTTATCGGGCCGGGGGAAATAAATTCACCGCAAGCGTTAATTAAATATTTATCGAAATCATCTAAAAGTTTCGTTAGTATAATAGGCGAATTTGGTTTGCATTTACAACAAATGGGAAGCATAAACGCATCGCCGCATATGTTAGGCTTACGCCGTATGTTACTCGATATTTATAACAAATCGGGTAACGGAAAGGTATTAAAACAAAGTATCTATAGTGATAGAGAAAAAAACACCGATAACGTATTAGCCCCTTCCGTAACTCTTTTGGGTGAATCTACTCCCGAAAGATTTTATGAAGGTTTGCACGAAGGTATGATTACTGAGGGTTTATTGCCTCGCTTTACTATTATCGAATATTATGGCAAGCGTCCATATTTAAATGAAAATCATTTAAACGTTAGACCTGATTTTGATTTAATAGACAAAACTGCTCAAGTATGTGCCAACTGTTTAAATTTAAATAATCAACACAAAGCTATTGAAGTTCAGTTAGACGAAAACGCAAATTCGATGCTGAAACAGTTTAACCTTTACGTCGATGATAAAATGCGAGCAAGTAACAATCAGGTTAACTCTGAACTTTGGAACCGCGCCCACATTAAAGCGCTCAAGCTTTCAGCATTGATTGCTGTTGGTTGCAATCCTTACGACCCTGTTGTAAATTCCGATATGGCTACATGGGCCATAAACCTTGTTTTAGCCGATGTTAATAACATCATGCGTCGCTTTGATATGGGTGAAGTTGGTGTTAATAACGAAGAAACGCAACAGATTGTTAAACTTTGCGAAACCGTTAAAACCTACGTTATTGGTAGCTGGTCGGAAATCAAAGCCTATGCCGGGGAAGGTAATGCAAGGTTGCATAGTGAACGAATCATAACTTATGCTTACCTTCATAAAAAGCTTGCTCGAAATGTTCATTTCAAAAAGGATAGAACAGGCGCAACAAACGCCATTAAAAAGACGCTGCAAACCATGATGGATAGGGGGGATTTGTTAGAAATATCAAAGCCGAAGCTAGTAACTGAATACGGAACCGCGCAACGAGCGTTTTCGATATCGAACCCTAAAGCGTTTGGACTATAGCATGAGTTATAAAACTGTAAACGGAAAGCTTGTAAATACCAGCAAGAAAAAGAAATGGTATGAGCGCGGTAACAAAGACTTTACCGGGTTAGACCATCCGTCACATGATGAACATTGGCATAGAGAAAGCCGAGAATCATTTAGACGATTTAAGAAAACAAAGTAGATACTAAGCCGCTGAAAATGCGGCTTTTTTACGTCTTTACAAAACTTAATCAAAATAATGATTGACGATTTTTAAAGTCGATAGTATAGTTAGTACATCAAAACGAAACATAGGACGAATCAAAATGGCTATCTACTTTGAAAACCGAATCAACAAAGAAACAGGAAACAAAGCATTTAAACGCGCCATTGTCAGAAATATTGATGGTTTGTTTTATGGCATGTTTGAAAAAGATTATGGTTACGGCGAAATGACTTCGGTAAAAATAACCAAAGGATACAAGACCGAAAAAGGCGCTGACAAAGCTGTAGAATCTTGGGTTAATTCGCGCCCTAACGGTAATGTTGTCTATAACAAAATGGCTTCTTCTCACTGGAGTAAATAAAATGTCATTACGTTGCGTTTCTTCAAATCATATTAACTACACTGTCGGTTTTAAATACGAATTAACAAAAGCTACTACAGGGGCTTTCCGTGGCGCTGCTGCCGTAATGGGAATTTATACGTGGTTCTTTCTTGACCCGGTAATATTAGAAGCGACTACCCGTTTTGGTAAAGTTGAAGAAGGTAAATAAAATGGGGCAAGGCGCTGAATCATGTGGCGGTTACGAAATCGAATATGATGAATATTCCGAAAATTTAGAAAATGGTATTTGGACACAAAGAGACGGAACCGAAATAAAAGTTTCCGATATGCAAACAGCGCACATTAAAAATTGCATTTCTCTTTGTTCCAAATTAGCTAAAGCATCCTCATTCGAATGCGATTCTGAAAAATGGCAATCATGGGTTGATATTTTTAAAAATGAGCTTTCCTTGAGAGTTGACAAATCAAAAGCGCAATGTACAAAAATTATAAAAGCTGTTCGAGGTTCTAAAGTAACTATGATTTGTTTTTGCGGTTGCGAGTACGAAGCCAGAACCGCTGACATAAAACGAGGATGGGCGCTATCTTGTTCTAAACGTTGTGCGGCAATTCGCCGGGAATACAAAAAGCCAGCGGCTAAACCAAAAGGTAAATAAAATGCCAAATACAAATAAAGCTGAATACTATTGTGAAGAATTAGACGCTTCCGTTTATTCAGGCGATGCATTTTTAAGTTACGAAGCGGCTTTAATTTTAAAACGATATGCTGAAAGATGGTTGCGACGTGCTGAAAATATAATAAAACAAGGGCCGGATTTAGAAGATTTTGAAGGTGATTAAAATGGCGTCACAAACAATTCCAATTTATCAAATTTTAAAAGAGCCAATATTTCTTTTGTATCTACCCGTTAGCAGAATCGAAGAAATTTGCAATAAAGTAGGAGAAAGATATAACATTTTAATTGAACTTAAATCAATTGATTTAACAAACCCTAACGATTCAGATATTTTTATTCAAATTGAGGAAAAGTAAATGACTATTGAAACCAGACTGACTAATGGCAAATACCCATTGCCGGGGAAATATCCACTTCGCGTTATTAACGTAATACAAGAAACCGATAAAACTGTTATGCTGGTCGAACCCGACGAAGTAAAACCGGGCGAAATCGTAGACCGCTTTTTAAATTTGGGCGATGATAATTTTGTTGTCATTAATGATTGTTTAATAGAAAATGAAAATTTTCTAAAAGGCAAATTGTTTGCATTTACGGGCGATATCAATAGTCGTGTAGAACTATCTAACGCGCTAGTCATTAACTATCATGGCGAAATTCGCGGAACCGTTAGTGAAAAAGTTGATTGTCTTATTGTGGGCAATAAACCGATTACAGCAAAAATCAATCGCGCGTTGTCGCTGGGTATTCCCATGATTAGCGCCGAGTTTTTAGACGAATGGCTTAACAGGCAACGCGAAGACGCTGTTAAAAAACAAATCCAAGTTTTCGGCAATTTTAACACAAAAGCTTTTAGTGAAGCTATGACAAAAGTAGCCGATCATCTTAAACGTGATTTAGACCGAATGGCTATTCGCTCGGCAACCATGAGAAAAGCCGCTGAAGTAGCAAATATCGAAGGCGTGGCATTTGTGAAAGTCACGCCGGAATCGTGCGAAGTGATTAAGTCAAGCGATATCGTGCTAATGTTTTACCGCGACAGCGAGCCGGAAACAGGCCAGGCGGCTAACCCTGTAGGGTTACACCAGCCAACCGGAGAACGGCCCGCTACGGCAGAACTAAACCGATTTAGCAACTATACCCACAACAAGGCGCACAATGTTCTGGTGCCTTATCCTGAAAAAGAGCAAGTAAGCTGCGCAACACCGACGATAGATGACAGCTATGAAAAGCTGATTAGCAATTTTCTGAATTCGGAAGATATGCAAGTGATATTAAAGCGGATGGTTTTTTGTGATATTCCGCATAAAAACATTCTTATTGAATTCGAAAAGCAATTAAAAGAAGTGTCTTCTAAAATCGGCAAAGACGGCGTTTTTGTTCAGGCGCTAGGGCGCGGTGTTAGACTGAAACCGGAAACTTTAAGTTATGTGTTCGAACTTAAAAATGATGGTAGCATTTCGGTTAAAGACAACGGAAAAGAATATCATTTTCCTGTTTGGCTTTCGCAATTGGCTATCGCTTATTGCGGTAAATTAAAACAATCTACAAATCATCCTCATTATCAGCGTTATGATTTAGCTATTAAAACAATTAATAATCATACCGAATCACATTCAGAATACCATACAACAGTTAGCGACTTTAACAGACTTATCGATTTTGTTCATCGTAGTATGTAACGTTAACGTAACGTTAATTTAATCGACTAAGCGCCTTTAACCGGGCGCTTTTTTATTATATAAAGATATATAAGTTACGTAAGTTGTTGAATAATATAGTTAATCCGAAAATAATACAAAATAATACCCGTAAGTCATTGATAAGTAACGTTTTAATAAAATAATACTTTTAATACTTTTTCGGGGAGGGGTGCGGGTATCTATTATAATATATAACTTACTATCTTATATATAAGATAAATTTTATTAAAGTATTATAAGTATTATTTTTATTATTTCTTTATATATCAGTAATTTAGAGATACTAATTTTTAGATTATTTATAATACTTTTTACCCTTTCTTATACTAAGATAAGGCTTTCTTATATATTAGATAGACGTTTCTTATATATAAGATAAATTTTAACTTATACTAAGATAAAAGTTGACAGGGAAAGCTTTCTTATATATCTTAGTATTACTTAAAAACGATAAGGATTTAGCTATGAGTTTCGAGATTCTACCCGCTTCGCCTGAAGCTATGCGTAAGATTAAATGTGCGATTGTCGATAAAGGCGACACTTTCAAAAACGAACATCATCGCGCTCGTTATCCGTTCGACAGTCTGAAAATCGGCGAGTGCTTTACGTTCAAAATCGGCGAATTCTCCGAATCGTCTGTTCGATTGTCGGCCTTCAATGTGGGCAAGAAAACAGCCAAGAAATTCACCGTTATTAAACACAAAGATTTAGATCTGATTGAAGTCGCGAGGATTGAATGATGAAAGATTACAAATCGCTGCCTATTATGCACAAACAGGCACCATATAAAATTTGCCCTTGTTGCTATTTAGTTAACTATAGTGCAAAGAGACTTTGCGACGATTGCGGCTATGAATTTTATAAACGTAAGGCGGTGAAAAATGGCTGAATGGCTCGAAGTTGTAGACACTGACGACGAAACTATTTTAGTGGATGTTCGCGACATTAGTAATGTGGGCAGATTCGAAGGCAAAACCTACATCCGCCTTTATAGCTGGTCTGAATTTTTGTATGTGAAACATTCATATACTGACGTTAAATTGTCGCTTGCTTCAGACGATAAGATAGCTGTTGTTAAATACGAAAGAAAAAATGTTTTAAAAGCCGTTGACAAAGGCGATTGAATAGACGATAATGTATTCATTGAAACGAAACGAGGATTCGAAAATGACTAATAAATTACCGCGCGATGTTCGTTCTTACGATTCTGATTGGGACTACTACGACGATTGCGAAGTCGAAGAAGTAGAAGAACGCGACGACTTTGATATTTTCGAATGCGAGGGTTTTTGATTATGAAACTTTCCGAATCTTTGTTTGCTGTTGCTCAAGATGCCGCAAAACGCGCGGCGTCAGAAAAAGACGATTCATCATGGCGCGTAGCTATGGCGATTCTAAAAACTTATTATTTTGCGAAGGAAATGGGCAAATGATTGATAAAAACAGTTTGTTTGATGATATCGATACAGCTTATAAAAAAGGATACGAATGTTATCACGCTAACGGATATTATAGCGATAATCCTTATTCAGCAATGCTTAATCCTGTTGCTTGCGATGCATGGAATAATGGTTTTGCCGAAGCATTAGCCGAAAGTTTAAACCATACTCATAACGAAAAACCTAATATTATTGGCTTTACATTAGCCATGATTTCAATTACAATTGTTTTTACAATGATTGTTGTTTATTTAACCGTAGAATATTTTTAATGAAATTTCTAACATGTACTCTTTGCTTAGAAACCAAAGAGGAAAACGAATTCTTTCGCGATGCGGCCCGTAAAACAGGCCGTTCGACTCGCTGTAAGCTTTGCTATAAAATACGGCGATACATGAAACCGAAAGGTCGTCGCGGTAACGATAGCGAAGTATTAAAGATATTGGGTAAAATAAATGTTGAGTGAAAATCAAATTTTATTGCGAAAAACTCGCCACCCTAAACCGCATATTTATTTACGTAATGGCTACTGGCGAGTTAGCCTAATGCCGAAACCATATTGGCGGTATAAGACTGATTTTGCATCCGCGCATTTATGGGCTAATTACCAAAATCAATTAAGGAATAACCGAAATGCCTAAACGACCATTAGAAAGCTTGCCGCATTTTGTAGAAGAATCTGTAGCCGATATGTCACGCGAACCGCCTTACATTACAGAAAGCGCTTTTCACCTGTTTACCTATAAAGGCGTCGAAGTTCAGCTAGTTCTACAACGTGAATCGTTTAGCAAAATTAAAGGCAATCCGTTATTCGACAAAGGTAGGTTAAAATGACCCCCTCTCAACTCGCTAAAGAATCCGAAAGTTCACACCAACAGGCCGTTTTTTGTTGGGCTAATATGGCGGCGCGTCACGGTATCGAAGCGGCAGACGATGAACGATGCTATAAAGAACCGGGTTATGCCGAACAGGTTTATGGAACTACCGATGCTATTTATGAATTGCGCTGGCTTCACCATATCCCTAATGGCGGTAGTCGCGGCGATAGCGAAAAGTCGCGTATGATTCGCGGCGCTAAACTGAAAGCCGAAGGCGTTAAAGACGGCGTTTTAGATATTTACTTACCCGCCCCTAAACTCGTTGACCAGTCAGATTTTGAAACATTCGGCGAGCATGTTAACCCAAAAGTTTTAGGCGGATTTGCTGTAGTGTGTGGGCTTTATATCGAAATGAAAAAGCCTAGTGAAAGGCCAGTTAAAGCAACTTCAAAAGGCGGGGTTAGAGAATCGCAAAAAGAATTCATAAACTATGCTAAAACCGCTGGCTATGTCGCTGTAGTTTGCTATAATTACATTGAAGCAATCGGATATTTACGCGAATATTGTAAACGGGGGTTTTAAAATGAGTAATTCTAATTTTGATGATGCCAATAAAATTTGGCATCAGATAAAGGCGAATCGTGAAACGCTTAACAATTGCAAACAACATTCGTTTGTTGTTCCTGACGCGCCTTTGCCATTTAAATTAAAGCTTAAATGCTCTAATTGTGGCGGCTGGATGGATGCTATACAGGCTATGGAATATGCCCGAGGCTGGAAGGCAGCAGGACGCGACCCAAACGAAATAATTCCTAACTTTGGCATTTAGGTTTAATTATGATAACCCATATCGATTGGCTAACCGAACAAATCGAATTTAGATTTTCGTTAGGCTGCAATAGGGTTCCTGTTTTAAAATCTGTTTTAGGAGGGGTAAATACTCACAAGATAATAAGAAATAGACTTATTGATAAAGGTTTCATTTGCAAAACTGAAACTTTCGAATCCCACATTTTATTTAAAAGGTTAGTAAAATGAATTTAAACGAAGCTCTTGATCATTCGGCAAATATTAAAAAATTAGCCAACGAGCTAAATAGTGCTATTCAATTAGCAGTAAAAGACGGCGCTTTTATAGATATTGATATTGGAACTTTACAGCAGGTAGGCGAAAATCCTACGCCTTTTATCGATATTTCTATTTTAGTAAATCCTTTCGATTTGGAATAACATTAATGAAACTGATTGAACTTCTTGCTAAAATTAAGGCTAACGAAGCCAACATTAATAAGCGTCTTAACGAAGTTGCTGTAGAACCTGAAGACATAGAAATGTTAAACTTATCTCGCGATAATTTACGGCTTTTAACTGAAGCTATTCAACGGGTAACTAAGGCCGATGAATTGCACTAAATGCGAATTACGAAAAGCGCGATTTTTAGCGGCTGGCCTTCTTAATGAAGGTTGGTCGCTTTCTCGCATATGCACTTTTCTATCTAACAGATTCGGCGAAAAATATTATGAATCTGACGGGGAAATATATCGATGGAATAAGATTCCGCCTTTTGACCCTCACAGGATAACTAATTATGAGTAATAAAACCGAAACTAAAGAGCTAAGACTATGCCGCCATTTTGCTAAGAAACAAAATTGTTTTGTTGTCGCAAGAAACGGAACTTTTTTGTTATATCGGATAATGGGGCCAAACAATAATACATTCGTATGCAAAAAAGATACCGATGTTTCATTGTTGCGATACTTAAAACGAATGGAAAAACGTTTAGATATTGAATAAAAACGCTTGCATTCTCGATTCGTTATGCTATAGTTAACTCATAGACTAAATCGGAGGGCTTTACAATGGCACGACATATCGTTTGGCGTTTAATTTTAGCATTTTTGTTGTTGTTTTGGGGCGGTATCCTTTACGCTTTGGTGACTTAATGAAACCTTCAGACCTCGAATCGATGGATTTTGTAATCAATCCCGATAACGAATGGCTTTTTACAAAATCTCGAACTTGGCCCGATTACTTGCCGCTTATCGACTTGAGCCGGGTTAACCCTGATTTGCAAAACGTTATCGAATCGTCTTTGCATATGCAGCATTGTTTGTGCAATATCGTTAAGCTAATTAATCAGCTTGAAAACAGGCTGAATCTCGACGCTGATTTGGTTAACGCTGGCTTTATACGCGAAGTCGATATTATCGCACAAAACGGCATACGCGCCGCTTCTGTCGGTCTTGCGTCGTTAAGTAAAGAAGTAACCGCCGATTTGAAAGCTTATAATGTGGGGAGGCGAAGAAAATAATTTAAAATCGATGTTGACAACGAAAACCGACTAGTTTAAAGTTACATTCACTGAACGAAACACGAAAACATTTTTCAATCAACCTAACAGGAATTTATAAAATGGCTAAAATCACTAAAGCAATTCTCGCCGCTGCATTTTCTACCGTTGTAGCTGAAACCGCCGAAGCTGGGTTTTCTTATCAGACCGTCGATATCGCTGAAGCGCTGGAAAAAGAAGGCAAAGCCGAAATTAACCGCGAAATGACCGACGCCGAAGGCCGTGTAGCCGTTCGCTCGATCACTCCGCTTACCGAAAATGAAGCCGCTGCCCCGGCCCCGAAAAAGGTAAAATCTAACATGTTCGAAATCGAAGACGTAGCCGTTACGCCGTCGCGCCGTGGTTCCGCTGGCCGTTCCATGAAATACCCGTTCGAAAAACTGGAAATCGGTCAATCTTTCCGTGTACCGTGTGAAGAAGGTCAGACGCCGGAAGAACTGCTGAAAAAACTGCAATCCAATATCGCTGGCGCTAAAGACAAATTTAGCGAACCGCACCCGACCGACACCAAAACTAATCGTTCTGGCGAAGTGGTTCCGGTTAAAGTTTACAGCCGCAACTTTGCCGCAACTATCGACGGTGACGGCGTTCGCGTAGGTCGCGTCGCAATCTAATTTGCGTTAGCCTGGTCTATCAAGTACAGTTAACCTTGTTAGGTTGAGTAGTAGGGTTTGCGCTGTACTTGATTTACTTAGCCCCGGATGAACATTTTATATGTTACCGGGGCTTTTCTTTTGACCCGCCTTAATCCCCGCGCTATATTTGGGAAAACTCCCAAAACGGATATTTCGCAATGAGCGACCAAAATAAGCAAACCGTTATCGAAACTAAATTACCTTTACCGTGGTTAATTGGATGCGCCGCCGCTATTATATTTTCGCTTGGCGGATTATATGTCAAAGTCGATTCTCTCATTAACACATTCGATAAAATTAACGAGCGTCTGGAAAAACAAAACGATTCGTTTAATACAGTTAACCAAAACGTTTTAATTCTTGGCGGTCGCGTCGATTCAATTTCCGTTAAAACTGACGCTAACACAAAGGATATTGATTCTCTAAAGCAAGACGTTGATAAATATCTTCGCGGGGCTAGAGTGCAATGACTAAAAAAGTGCAATTAGTTTCCGAATGGAAACAGGCCCACAAATTATGGTCAATGAGATTAGCCGCTATTGGCGCCACATTAACTTCTATTCTTATTGCTTCTCCCGATGCTGCGCTATATGCGTGGAATCTTCTTCCTTCGGATTTAAAAGATTACATTCCTGAAAAATACACGCCTTTAATTGGCGTAGGTATTTTTATTCTTTCAATGTTTGCAAGACTTATTAAGCAATCAAATTTAAAAGGAAAAGATAATGACGAAGTTAGTCCCGATTCTTAATTTTGAAGAAGGTTATAAAGAAAAACCTTATCGCGATACCGAAGGATATCCGACAATTGCAGGGGGAATTAAAATCGGGCCTAAAGGCGCGGCATTGTCTAATTATACGTTTACGGTTCCTCGCGTTGTTGGCGATGTTTGGAAGCAATATATGATCGACACAAAAACCGCTGAAATGAAAAAGCGACCCGATATTGCTAAGGCGCTTTTAAAATGTAACGATGCCCGCGCCAATATCCTTTATTCGATGGCTTATCAAATGGGCGTCGCTGGTCTTGATTATTTCAAAACTACTTTGCGCCTTATTGCCGAAGAACAATATGCTAAAGCGGGCGATGCGATGTTAGCTAGTTTGTGGGCAAAACAGACGCCGGAACGTGCAAAACGTCACGCTGAAGTTATGAAAACCGGAACATACGACGCTTATAAAGGGCTAATTTAAAATGATTGCGCTACTAACTAAGTTAAAAGTTTATATAATTGGAATTATTGTTGCTTTAGGCGCTTTAATTTCTATTTATTTTACCGGAAAGAAAATCGGTAAATCTGAAAATGAAGTTAGTAGCGCAAACAAAAGAATTTCGGATAATGAGGCTTTAGCGGTAAACGAAATAAATAATAATCGCGCCGCCTCTGAACGTGAATTAAATGCAGTTAAGGCGGCTAAAGATGAAACCGATAAAGTTATTTCCACTGATATTAATTCCGTTGCTGACGAATTGCGCCGCGATTGGTCGCGCTCCGATTCAAAATCCGACGACGATTCCGCAAGCGGTAGCAACTGAAAAAATAGTTATCGATACCGCTTGCAAATGGGTTAAGCCAATAACATTAACTAAGTATGAAATTAAATTAATTGAAGAAGGCGAAATAAGCCCCGAAACGGCTAAAATGATATTAGCCCACAATAGAGCATATAAAGCCAACTGCTCTAAAAATAAATGACTTTCCCCGGCCTTTGGTTTATAGTTGATGATACTCGACTAACCAAAGGCTTTTTTCTTATGAGCGATACTAAAGATTTAGAACGTCAGCAAAAAGAAGCTTTCGCGCTTAGGCTGTTAAGGCCCGACGCTGACCCTTATAAGATAGCGTTTGATATGTTCCCTTCTAATAACAATCGCGCTATATGGGTTGCTGCGCATTGGCCTAACGACCCCGAAGTTTTAGCTATTAAACAAACTATTCGAGATAACGATAAAACAGGCGAATCGTTCTTACCAACAGAAACCGATTTTAAAATGGCTGTTTGGGATAGAATGAAAAGATCTTTTGACGACTCCGATTTTGCAAAATTGGCTAAACTTTATGCCGAATCTAACGGATTTATTAAAAAAGAATCCAATGTAACTGTTAATACTCAAATTATGCCAAAAGTAATAGTTATTAAAGATCACGGCAATTTAGACCAATGGGAATCAGCAGCACAAAAACAACAAAAAGAGCTATTGAATGTTAGCGACACTCGACACTAAACCTACTCAAATAGCCGAATCTGTAAATTATGAAATAGGTTGGCAACCAATCCCTAATAGCTCGCAAGAATTAGCTATTAGTTGCCCCTGCTCGCATATTTTATATGAAGGCGCTCGCGGCCCCGGTAAAACGATAACTCAATTAATGCGATTTGCTAGTCGTGTTGGTTTAGGCTATGGCAAATACTGGAAAGGTGTAATTTTCGATAGAGAGTTTGATAACCTTTCTGGCCTTGTAACCGAATCTAAAAAATGGTTTCCGATTATTTTCCCGGAAGCTAAATTTTTAGAATCTGCAAGCGCCTATAAATGGATTTGGCCCACTGGCGAAGAATTATTATTTCGACACGTTAAAAAGCCAGCCGATTACGATGGTTTTCACGGTCACGAATACCCATTTTTAGGATGGAACGAACTTACAAAATATCCAACGTCTGACCTTTACGATAAATTTATGTCGGTAAACCGTTCTACTTTTGTTCCTGAACGTGATACGCCAAAAGACGACGAAGGCAATTATAAAACTGCTGACGGTAAGCCGTTGCCTAAAATTCCATTAGAAGTATTTAGTACAACTAACCCGAATGGGCCAGGGCATAATTGGGTTAAACGCCGCTTTATTGACGTTGCGCCGCGCGGGACTGTTGTAAGAACAGAAGTCGAAGTGTTTAACCCGCAAAAACAAATGAACGATATTGTAACCAAAACACAAGTTGCTATTTTTGGTTCGTATCGTGAAAATATTTATCTCCCTCCTGAATACGTTGCTGAACTCGAAAGCATTTCCGACGAAAATTTACGCCGCGCCTGGCTTTACGGTGATTGGGATATTGTAACAGGTGGCGCTTTCGATGATGTGTGGCAAAGAAATATCCATGTTTTACCCCGATTTGTAATTCCCTCTACATGGTATATTGACAGGTCATTCGATTGGGGGTCAACACATCCCTATAGTGTGGGCTGGTGGGCCGAAGCTAATGGCGAAGAAGCTACTATAGTTTATCAAGGCCAAGAATATTCGTTTTGCCCGCCGAAAGGAACGTTAATTCAAATTTACGAATTATACGGAACGAAAGAAATCGGAACAAACAAAGGTCTTAAAAAATCGGCGGGCGAAATTGCTTCAGAGATTAAAGCTGTAGAAGATTCATTGATGTTAAATGGTTGGATATCTAAAAAACCTATGCCGGGGCCAGCCGATAACCAAATTAATAACAAAAACGAAAGTGATGTTGAAACCATTCACGATAAAATGAAAGCTAAAGGTGTAGAATGGGAAAAATCAGATAAATCGCCGGGTTCACGAATTAACGGTATGCAGTTAGTCAGGGAACGATTAGAGGCCGTTTTAAAAAATAAAAGCGAACCGGGTTTATATTTTATGGAAAATTGTATAGCATCTATTTCTACTATTCCCACATTACCGAGGGATGAAAAGATTTTAGATGATGTTGATACAACATCCGAAGACCATCCTTATGATATGACTCGCTATCGCGTGTTAAAAAGCTCGGGTAAATTTGCGGGCAAAGGTGTTAAAATTTCTCTTAATTATGGGGCATAAAATGTCTAAAAACGTTGCTTTTATTCGCAAAGAAATTCGATCTTTAATGCCGCTTTATCGTTTAATTCGCGATTGTTTATCAGGTTCGGAAACGGTTAAGGCTCAAAGAACTAAATATTTGCCGATGCCTAACCCGACAAACTTGTCGCCAGAAAATAAAGCTCGCTATGACCAATATTTGCTACGTGCGGTTTTTTATAACGTAACTCGCCGAACTCTTATCGGGTTAGTAGGTCAAGTGTTTTCGCGCGACCCGGTAATAAATTTGCCGAAAGAAATGGATAGTATTGTAAAAAATGCTACAGGCGGCGGGGTAACGCTTAATCAACTTTCTAAAAAGTCGCTTGCTATGACGCTTGCTTATTCCAGATCTGGAATTTTTGTCGATTACCCTGAAACTAAAGAAGGCGCTACTGTAGCCGAATTACAAAACGGTAATATTCGCCCAACTATTAACGTCTATTCGCCGTTAGAAATTATTAACTGGCGCGTTGTAGAATTAGGCGCTGAAGAAAGATTGTCGCTTGTAGTTCTTGCTGAATCATTTTGTTATTTTGACGATGGATTTGAAAGAAAAGAAGCCCCTCAATTTAGGGTTTTATATCTCGATAAAGACGGCGAATATAATATTGATATTTATCGCGAAGCTCATTCTTATTCTGATTTTAAAGAAGACAAATCCTATTCTGATACTCAATTTACTATAGCCAAATCGGTTAAGCCTCGCGGCCCGGACGGAAAACCGCTTAACTATATCCCGTTTATGTTTATTGGTTCAGAAAATAACGATTCTAATCCAGACAATCCTAATTTTTATGATTTGGCTGATTTAAATATCGCTCATTTTCGTAATAGCGCTGACTATGAAGAATCCTGTTTTATTACTGGTCAACCTACGCCTGTTGTAACCGGATTAACAGAAACATGGTACGAAAACGTATTAGATAAAAAAATTAATTTCGGTTCTACTGGCGGTATTCCGCTAGGTCAAGAAATGGATGCGAAACTAATTCAGGCCGCCCCCAATATGATGATTAAAGAGGCGATGGAAATTAAAGAGCGTCAAATGGTTGCATTAGGCGCTAAACTGGTTGAACAAAAACAAGTACAACGAACTGCTTTTGAGGCCAAAGTAGAAAACATTGGCGAAAGCTCGACGCTCGCAACGGTAACGCGAAACGTTAACGAAGCTATGATGTGGGCATTAGAGCAATGTGCTATGTACATGAATATCAAATTAACAGATAATGACGAATATATTCTTAACACTGATTTTGATGTTTCTAAAACTACACCAGAAGAAAGAAACCAAATCATTGATTCATGGGTCAAAGGGGCTATCAGCTGGTCTGAAATGCGCGGCGGTCTTCGCAGGGCAGGAACAGCAACCGAGCAGGACGACAAAGCAAAACTGGAAATATTAGCTGATAAAGAAGCCCAAGCCCAGCTAACTGCAAAATATGCATCAACTAATGACAATAGCCAATAGTTGATTTAAACTATGTTTGACTAATCGCGGCGGTGCCGCATAACCTAAAAGGCTAGTAGCTATGTTAAAGTTAAAAATTACTAAAGAAGAATTTGAAGCGCTTCCCGATGCAATTAAAGCCGAATACAAAACATCGGGCGAAGGTTATTCGCTTGATGTTACTGGAATCGAAGATACTGGCGCTTTAAAACGCGCTAAAGACCGCGAATCTGAATTGCGAAAAGAAGCCGAAAATAAATTGGCTATTGCTGAGGCTCGCGTTGTCGAACTTGAATCCGATACATCTAAAAAGGATGTTGCAACGCTTACAAGAAGTTACGAAGGCAAGCTAGAAACACAAAAAACAGCTTTCGAAGCTAAGATTAATAAGCTCACTTCCAACCTTGTTACCAGCGAAGCATTGTCGATCGCTACCAGAATTAGCAAAGCACCTAAGCTTTTAGTTAACGAAATTGCTAAACGTCTACAGGCTGATATTGATGGCGATAAGCCCACAATTCGTATTACTGACGCCGAAGGCAACGCTTCCGCAATGACTATCGAAGATTTAGAAAAGGAATTTGTTGCCAACCCCGACTATTCTGCTATTATCATTGCTAATAAATCTTCTGGCGGTGCCGGGGGAACTAAAGAAGCTGGTTCCGGTGGTAATCAGTTTAATAATCCTCAAAATCAACAGGTCGATTTAAATAAAATGTCTTCGGCGGAATTGGCCGCGCATTTGAAGGCTCAAAAAGAATCGGCGGAATAAAGGAAAATTAAATCATGGCACTTTCAGATTTAGCCGTTTTTAGTGAATATGTTTATTCGTCAATGACCGAAGTTCTCCGCCAGAACGTAGCGCTTTTTAATCAGGCGTCAGGCGGGACTATTCTTCTTCAATCTGCCGCCCATCAAGGCGACTACAGCGACGAAGCGTTTTGGAAACAGATTAGTGGTCTGGTTCGTCGCCGTAACGCCTATGGTTCGGGAACTGTTGCCGAAGTCAACATGCAGCATCTGGTTGACACTATGGTTAAGGTCGCTGCTGGTACGCCTCCGGTGCGCCTCGACCCCGGCGATATGAACTGGATTCAGCGCAGCCAGGAAGAGCGCGGCGCGGCGCTGGGCCGTCAGCTTGCTGTTTCTACGCTGGCCGATATGGTAAACATTGCGATTGGTTGCGGCGTTACTGCGCTTTCTAACGATAGCGAAATCATTACCGATGTAACTGGTGAAGCGGCCCCGGCTGACCAGCCGAGCTTTATTAACCTGAATACGGCGCAATCTAAATTTGGCGACCGTTCCGGCGAAATTCTCGCTTGGGTTATGCACTCTACAACGCTTCATAAACTCTATGGTAATGCGCTTAATAACTCCGAGCGTCTTTTTAATTATGAAAGCGTTAACGTAGCTCGCGACCCGTTCGGTAAACTGCTGATTATGACGGATTCCCCGCAACTGGTTTCCGGTACGACTTACAATACGCTCGGCCTTGTTTCTGGCGGTCTGCGCGTCGATCAAAATAACGATTTTGACGACAACTTTGATACCAGCAACGGCGAAGAAAACATTGTTCGAACCTATCAGGCCGAATGGTCATACAACCTCGGCGTTAAGGGTTATTCGTGGGATAAAACCAACGGTGGCAAATCCCCGACTAACGCCGCTTTGCTGACTTCTACAAATTGGGATCGCTACGCTACCGATAAAAAAGATCTGGCTGGCGTACTGCTTAAAACACACTAATTTTAAACCCGGCCTTATAGCCGAACATAAAAGGGGCTTCGGCCCCTTTTTTATTAAAGGTAAATATTATGAAACTTAACAAGAAATGCAAAATCCTTTATTTTGTCGATGGCCCGGCCCCAAGCAATGAAGACTTCGAAGCCGCCGAAAATATGAAAGCTCATGTGGTTTTCCGAAATGCTCGGGCGGTAAGTGATGCCGAAAGTTTAGAGCAGTGCGACGGCGTTGCTGGCCTTGTTCCTGAAATTTACAAAAGCAAACCAAAGGCCGAAGACGCAATTAAAGACTTTAAAAAGAAAGTCGAAGAAGTCATTAACGGCGATGAAACTCCGCCTAAAGTCGAAGAAGCCGAAGTAGCTAAAACAGAAGCTAAAACTGCGGCTAAACCAGCTTGGGGCGATAAAAAATGACGACTAAAAAAGTTTTGTTTTTCACCGCTGGCCCGGTTGCTACTGCTGCCGAAAAAACGGCAATTGACAAGCTTAATTCTATTGCCGAAGCCCCTTATTCGGTTTATAGCCGTAACGCTGCCAGCAATTTTAATTATGGTGCTGGGAAGGAAAGCGCTGATTTTGTCGCTGGGACTATTCCAAGCGCTTACAGCGAGGTTCCCGTTATCGACCCCGATAATCCGCCAGCGCCAACGCTACCAGCCAATCAGGCTATCGTTACCAGTGGTGATACAATTACCGGAGTAACCGGAACCGGAACAACGGCAACGATTACGGTAACTGACGGCGTTATTACAATCGCGCTTTCGTAATAAATCGCGGCCTCAATATGTGGGCTTTTGAGGCCGCTAAACAAGGTTAATAAAATGGCTATTACGATTATTGTAGAAGATGGAACCGGGAAAGAAGATTCTAATTCGTATATAGATGTGGGATACGCTAAAACATATGCGTCTAATCGCAATATAACACTACCCGACGACGATAACGAAATAGCGGCAATGCTAATCAATTCTTTAGATTATATCGAATCTAAAGAATGCAAATTTTCAGGCGAACGAACCAACGATAATCAGGCGTTAAGCTGGCCTAGAAAAAATGCAATGGTTAGTTGCAAACCGTTTCCAGACAACCAAATTCCTAAACAGTTAAAAGACGCCCAAGCCGCATTAGTTATTGTTGTTAATTCTGGCATTGATTTATTTAGTAACTATGGGCCTTCTGACTATATAACCGAAGAAACTATAGGCCCGATTACCACTAAATACGCTAACCCTATTGAAGTTGGAATGACTAAGCATTTTGGCGCCGCCGATTCACTTTTAAATAGCCTATATAATGGCGGTTGCGGCTGCGGAATGTCACTAACCACAAGGCGCGTGTAAATGGGAAGATATGACCGACAAATAGAAACCGCTAAACGATTAATTAAAAAATACGGTCAATCGGTAATTTGGCGGCAATTAAACGAATCGATTCCAGATTCTAGTAAACCGTGGAAACCGGGAACATTGCCCGGAACTGACTACGCGCCTGAAATGGCATTTTTTACAATTAATAAAGAAAATCGCCAATTCATTCATTTTATAACAGGAACCGAAGCTAAAATAGGCGATGTTTATGGATTAATGGGAAACGTTTCGTTTACACCTTCGCTTAAAGATATCGTTATTCGTGACGGTGTGGAATATCGTATTTTGAATATAGACCTTTTATCGCCAAATGGTCAAAAAGTATTATACACAGTGGAATTTAAAAAATGATTAGCTATTATGATGCAATAGATTCCATTTTATCTAAATTTTATGAATCTTTTAAAATTTATTCGCCTGAAATTGTCGGTTATATTCCTGAAATTCAATGGCCTAATGTCGAAAAACAAAATAACGTAGATGGGTCTAAAGTTTGGGTTAGAATTTCGTACCAAACAATAAGTAGCCCACAAACTTCACTATCCGTTTGTGTTGGCGCTATTGGTAAAAAGTCGTATACTAATACAGGCTTGCTAACTATTCAGGTTTTCGCCCCTAAATCGTTAGCCGAATCAAACGATATTTTAAAACGATTGTCTATGGCAATTAGAAATTCGTTTAGAAGTTCTGGCGCTAACGGCGGGATTTGGTTTAGAAATCCTCGAATAATCGAATTATCGCAAGAAGATCTATTTTATAGAAATAACGTTATAATTGAATATCGTTTCGACGAATTAGGCTAACGAGGTTTATATGTCAGATTGCCCGATTAACAAAATTGATTCTAATATCACTTCTTTAGCTTATGCCGAAGAAGAATGTTTAAAACAACTACCAGCTACGCCGATTTGGTATAATCTCGAGCCGAACGAATATAGTGATTTTGGCGGCGATTATACGCGCGTTTCTGCCGAACCCATTTCCGCTTCCCGTCAGCGTAAAAAAGGCAATATTACCGATTTGGACGCTTCCGGCGGTATTAACCAAAACTTTACGGTTTCGAATATGACCCGGCTTTTACAGGGTTTTCTGTTTGCCGATGCTCGCGAACCGTCTTCGACAGCCCCGATTAACGGCGCTCAAATCGCTATTACGGCTGTTAACGCTTCCACTAAAACTTACACTCTAGCCTCCGGTGGTACTAATTTTGTGGCGGGGCAGATTATTTTTGCGGAAGGTTTCGCTAACGCAAGCAATAACGGTTTGAAAACTGTTGTTTCTTCCACGGCTACCGCTGTCGTAGTTTCCGAAACGTTAGTTGATGAAACTACCCCGCCAGCCGCCGCTAAATTTAGTCGTGTAGGCGGTCAGCTTTTAGCCGACGATGTTAACTTTGCTGTTGTCGATGGTATTCCTTCGATTATTTCGACCACCACCGATTTTACCACGTTCCCTAACTTTATTCCGGGTAACTGGCTATTTTTGGGCGGTGATGATGCGGCCAGCCGATTCGCTAATAATGTGGGCTATGTTCGTATTAAATCGGTTTCTACAAAATCCGTATCGTTTGACGATACTACTTTTTCACCGTCAAACGAAAGCGGAACCGGAAAAAGTATTAAATTCTTTGCCGGGGTTGTTATTAAAAACGAAAGCGAACGCTCTTTAATTAAACAGCGCTCGTATACGTTTGAGCGTCAGTTAGGCGAAGGCGCTACCAGTACCCAAGCCGAATACCTAACCGGGGCGGTTGCCAGTGAGCTAACGCTTAACCTTTCGCAAGCCGAATTAGTAAACATTGATATTTCTTATATGGGTTGCGATATGTATTATCGCACTGGTGAAGCTGGCGACGAAATTCTAAACGGAACTCGCTTGCCTGTAGCAATCGAAGACCCATATAACACTGCATCTAATGTTTATCGTTTTAAAATGAACATTAAAGATAAAACGTCTTCGAATCCCGATGCGCTTTTTGCTTATATTTCCGAAGGCACTATTACCGTAAATAACAATCTTACGGCTAATAAAGCAATTGGTGTTTTAGGCGCGTTTGGTATTAGCGCGGGTCAGTTCGAAGTCGGCGGGTCGGTTACGGCGTATTTCCAAACTGTCGAAGCGTTGCGAGCAATTCGTAATAATGCGGATATTGCACTCAATGCGATTTTTGCCCACGATAACAAAGGCTTTATTTTTGATATCCCGCTTTTGGGTTGTGGCGGCGGTCGTCTCGATGTTGCTAAAGACGAACCTGTTATGCTTCCGCTGGAACCTGCTGGCGAAGAAAACGAAAACGGCTATACTTTGCTATATGTAGGTTTTAATTACCTGCCGAATATTGCAATGCCGCAGTAAAGAAGCTAATATTAAAAGGCCGGGTAATTCCGGCCTTTTTTAATTAAAGAGGAAAATAATAATGTCTCTATATTCGCAATATTCTACTAACCAAACTAAAGAAACTGAAGGCGCAACGGTTAACGTAGGCCATAATGACGACGACAATTCCGTTATTAGTTTCGTTTTGGCCCGCATGGGCGGCGCTAACAAAGCCTATCAAAAAGCTTTGGAAGAAGCCACCCGGCCTTATCGTCGTCAATTGCAGCAGGGAACACTATCGGAATCTATTTCGGAAGATATCCTAAAACGTGTATTCTGTAAAACAATTATCAAAGGCTGGTCTAATGTGCGCGACCAGTTTAACCAGCCGCTGCCGTTCAATTCGGAAACAGCTTATAAGCTAATGACCGAATTGCCGGAACTTTATTCCGATTTGCAACAGCAAGCTTCTGATATCGCATTGTATCGCGATGAGCAACTGAAGGAAGAAGCAAAAAACTAATTGATTTTCTGGCGTATATGATTGAAATCGGCCCAATTGAACAACAATTAGTCAAGCAAGCCGTTCGTGAAGGAAAGCCAATACCTGAACGAATTCAGAATGCGCCAGAACTTCAAACGGGATTAGGGCTATATCTGGAAGCTTTTTTAGATTTAGATTCTGAACGCTCTAATACATTTGGCCCCGGAAGAATACCGTTAAGTAAAATTTTTGAATATGCGGCTTGTTATCAATTTGATACTGAACAAACAGAAGACTTAGTTTATTTAATTAGGGAAATGGATAAAGCCCATGTAGCCAAGTTGATAAGCAAAAATAAAACCGCTTCAAATATTGATAAGGGCAAACAAAACCAAAAAAGAAGAAGGACATAAATTATGGCGACCTTTCGCGATTTGTCAGCCAAGTTAAGAAAAGCGGCGAAGTCGATACCTTTACAGGCTAATGAATTCGCGAAAGGAACCGCCTTAGAAGTAGTTAAAGAATTAGCTACTAATACGCCCGTAGACACTTCAAAAGCTATATCAAACTGGAAAGCTACATTAGTAGCGCCTTATCCCTCAGAAGTCGAACCACACTACCCCGGCATTTACGGAAGCACTTATAGTAAAAGTGTTGCCGAAACTATCGCCGAAGCCGAAAGAAATATAAGCAAAAAGAAACCCGGTGAAACAATATTTATTACTAACAACGCAGACTACATTACAGAACTTAATAACGGAAGCTCTAAACAAGCCCCCGCCGGATTTGTTGAACGTGCGGTAATTGTGGGCAAAGTATACGCGAGCAAACTTAAATTTAAATTTTAGGTTATATTTATGGCCGATAATATCGATATTCAAATTACTGATAGAGCATCGGCGCAAGCTGATAAAATTGCTTCGTCATTTAATAATCTTGCTAATGCTTCGGATAAAGCATCGCCAGCACTTGCCAGATTAAAAAAAGAATTAAGTTCTATAGGTAGCTTAGGCCAATTAAGCGCCGAATTAGCTAAAATTGTTCCGGCGCTTAATCGTCTTGATGCTGGAATGACAAGGGCGACAAATGCCGCAGCCAGGCTAACCACGGCTAACGCCAAACTAGCCGCAGCAAACGCTAGGGCCGACGCAGCATTGAGCCGCGCAAGTGCCGCAGCCTCAGCCGCCGCAGCCGCTGAAAGCCGCGCAGAACTCGCTGCGCTGCGTTTGGCGCAAGCTCAAGGTAGGGTGTCGTCGTCAGCTAATCAGGCATCGACAAGCCTTCGCTCGCTGGTGACACAATTAACCGCTTATTTAGGTGTAGTCCAATCTATAAGCGCTGTTGTTAGCGCCGCCGACGCATATACTAATTTAAATAACAAATTACAAAACGTTTCCGATACTCAAACTCAAGTATTACAATTGAGCGAACGGCTTTTTGATTTAGCTAACAAAACAAGAACGCCAGTCGAAGAAACAGCAACCGCATTTACACGATTTGACCGCGCTTTAAAATATATGGGCAAATCGCAAGAAGACACGTTAAGATTAACAGAAACAATTAACAAAGGTTTAATCGTTTCCGGCGCTACTGCCCAAGAATCAGCGTCGGCATTATTACAATTATCTCAGGCGTTTAATGCTGGTAAATTACAAGGCGATGAATTCAGATCTATTTCTGAAAACATGCCTATGGTTTTAGACGCTGTAGCCAAAGCTTTAAATAAACCAATTTCCGCAGTTAAACAACTTTCCACTGAAGGCAAAATTACAGCTAAAGTAATGTATGATGCTTTTAAAATTATGGAAAGTTCAGTAGACGCGAAATTTGCCAAAACTATTCCCACATTAAGCCAATCTGTAGCGGTTTTGCGTAACGAATGGATACAGTTTATCGGTCAGTTAGACCAATCTACCGGGGCTAGTAGGGCGCTTTCGTCTGCGATAATTACGCTTTCTCAAAATTTAAATACGGTTGCTATTGCCGCTGGTGTTGCTGGCGTTGCGATGATTACCTATTTTGGCCCGTCGCTAGTTGCTATGATGGCTAATGCGACCAGATCTGTAATTACATTTACGGCGGCGTTAGCCAGAAACCCTATCGGATTAATTGCTGTAGCATTATCAAGCTTAATCGCTTATATCGTTATGGCTGGCGATGAAATTAAAGTTTTTGGTAGTTCTTTTTTAACTTTAAAAGATTATGCTGTCGGTGCATTCGATACTATTTTAGCTGTTGCCGAAACTGTTACTGATTTTTTATCTTCAGCGCTTCAGCCTGTAATCAATGCTTGGGGGCCGTCATTCTCCGATATGCTTTCTAGTATGTGGGAAGATTTGAAAGTATTAGGCGCTAACACTAAAGACGAAATTAATAATATAATTAACTTTTTTGTTAATGCTAAAACATTAATTATTAATGCTTGGAATAATCTTCCAACTATTTTATCTAATGTTATAACTCGCGTTTCAAATGCTGTATTAGACATTGTTCAAACGATGATTAACGGCATTATGGGCGCTTTTGATAAGTTGTTTTCTTTAGCTAATGCCGCTTCTAATAAATTAGGCGGAGGCGACATTTTTAACACTGGCTTAAAAATAGATTTATCTGGATTCCAAAAACAACTACAACCTGAAATAGAAGCTACTGCTAAACTGTCGGCTAAAGATTGGGTAGGCGCTTGGGTTAATGAAGTTGAGAAAAATGCTCAAGGTCGAGCAGTAGACCGAATGATTAACCAGTTAGCATCTAATGCCCCTAGTCAATTGCGAGGAACGGGGCCGGATATAACTGGCAATGGTTATGATAACGGTAAAAAGAAAAAAGGCCCGAAATCAGAACTTCAAAAAGTTAAAGATTCAATAATTCGAGATATTACCAAAACTTATCAAGGTTATAACTTAACTTTGCAAGCCGCTAACGAATTGTTAGCTAAAGGCGCTATAAATCAGGAACAATACAACCGAGTTATTTTAAAAGCTCGCGAAGAATATTTAAATACTATTGACCCTTTACGCCAAACTAATAAAGAACTAGACCAACAATTAGCATTAGTTAGAGAAAGTTCAGCTACTCGCGGAACGTCTTCGCAAATGCAGCAAATTGAAAACAAATTGCTTGCCGATGGCGTTACTTTAACTAATGCGCAAACCCAAGCTTTGCGAAATAAAATCCAAGCTTTAGAAGACGCTAAAGTAGCACAATCTGCTATGGATGATATTTCTAAACAAGGAACTGAAGGTTTGCGCCAATTAGCACTAACCGCGCAAGGATACACGCAAGCGTTAGCTAATGGTTCAATAACGCAAGATACATTTATTCGCAGTATGAACCAATTAGGCGTCGAAGCGGCTAATTTAAAATTGTCTATGGGCAATGGCGATTTTTCAGACGTTCTTTTATCTTCGGTTGGCAATCTGGCTAGTTCTTTCGATGGTGTAATGAAAGGAATGGCCGATTCTTTTAGTCAGTTTAACGAAACATTTACTAAAGGGTTTGCCGATGCTATTGGCGGCGCAATTGCCGGAACTACCAGCTTTAGCGATGCATTGTATAACGTAGCGCAAAATGCTATAGGGGCGCTAATTTCATCGCTTATTCAATTAGGGATACAATGGGCGGTTAACGCTGCGTTAGGCCAAACGCTGCAAGCGTCATCTATGGCGGCGTCAGTAGCGGCTACTGTACCCGCTGCAACAGCTATGGCTACGGCATGGGGGCCAGCGGCAGCGTTAGCCAGCCTTGCTACCTTTGGCGGTAACAGCGCCCCGGCCAGCGCCGGGATGATGGCCACTTTCGCAGTAGGCGAAACTATCGCGGCTGCGTCAGCGCTGGGCGGCTTCCAGACTGGTGGCTATACTGGTAATATGGCTACTAATGCAGTTGCTGGTGTAGTACATGGTAAAGAGTATGTTTTTGATGCCGCTGCTACAAGTCGAATCGGTGCCGATAATCTGGAAAATTTACGAAAAGGCACTACTTCTTTATCGTCTGTTTCTAGTTCTTCCGGCGGTTCTTCTGGCGGAATAAATATAGAAATCATTAACAACGGTACGCCGCAAACTTATAGTGCGCAGCAGATTGACGAAAACACTGTCAGGCTTATTGCTAACGATGTTGCTACAGAAGTTGTTAGACGCGACGCCCCCGGCGTAGTCGGTAAAGATATGGACGACCCGAACAGCAAAACATCACAAGGATTAAAACGAAACATAAATGCGCCGAGGAAACGCTAAATGTATAAGCTCGTTATACCTCCCAATCAATCAGGATACTCTGTAGATGTAGGGCAGGAAACGATATCAACTAAGTTAGACGGGGGCGCTAGTCGCTTCCGTGTTGATATTTTAAACGCTTCCAGCAATGTTAATTGTTCTTGGACAGTAGGCCCAGACAATTACGAATATTTGAGGCGCTTTTATCTTGTTAATATTAAAAATGGTAATGAGCCTTTTTTAATAGATTTAATTTTAGATAGCGCAATTCCCACACAATACGTGGCGCGTTTTGTTCCGGGTACTTGGGGCTTAACTGGTCAACAGGGCCATACTTACACGGTAGGCTGTCAACTCGAAATCGAAGCTATTGACCATGATTATGATTACGACGAAACTTTAATAATGCTCATTAGCGAATACGGAAGCGAACAAGCTGCCTACGAAGTTTTGAATTTGCTCGATAAACTTGTTAATCACGATTTACCGGAGATTAATTATCATGGCTGATTATGTCGGATTCTTTTTCAATTCTCCGAGTCGCGTTGTAGATTTACAAACATTCGAAATACAGCATCCTAATTTTAGTAAGCTGTACCGAATAGTTAGAAATAACAAAAACGGTTTGTGGGCTAACATCGAAACAGGGGAAAATGTATTTTTCGAATACTACCCTGTTAAAGTTACCGCGCAAAGCGATGTAGGCGATTTAGATTTTTCTATAAAAATTGATTTTGGCGATTTAGGCGAAATCATACCCGATGAATTAGATAGGGTTCGCGCCGCTAATGCTATGGGTATTAAACCTAAAGTGTTATATCGTGAATATCGTTCCGATGATTTGTCGTCACCAATGAACGGGCCTTTAATTCTCGAAGCTAAACAATTTTCATTTAAAAATGATGGGGCTACTTTTGAAGCTAAAGCGCCGTCTTTAAATATAAACAGAACCGGAATTACATATTCCGTAAGCGGGCCTTTTAGAACTTTGCGCGGTTTCTTATGAATACCGATATCTATTTAAATAAAACTTATGACAAGCGCAATTACAATTGCGCTCATTTTGTTTCCGAAGTTTGGTTAGATTTATTTGGTTACGATTTGTCAATCCAGTTACACGGATTTATGACCGAGAAGCGTAAACGAAATACCAAGCTTTCAGAATTACGCAAATTAAAAAAGATTTGTGAACCAAAATCGCCGTGTATAGTTTGGCTTCATTCTAAAAATATTTCTCATGTTGGAATCTATATCGAAGGGCGCATTTTACATATAACTGAAGACGGTGTAAAATACGAATTATTAGAAACGCTAAAGCTTGGGTTTAAAAAGGTATCTTTTTATGAAATCAATTAGACTTGTTATTTGTAATGACCCTTACGATTCCGAAACATGGGAAATACAGCAAACCGAAAATTTATTAGAATCTTTAGCTAATCGATTTGAAGTTTTTCCCGATAATGCGCGTTTATATCATAATCATATTTCGGCATTAACTGAAGTAACGCCTATCGATGAATCTGATATTAAAAAACTATCGGAACTGGAAGGCGTTATTTTTTGTGTATTATGGCCTGAAGGCCCTATCGCTATAATTGCCGCTGTTATTGCCGTTGTTGCGGTTGCTGCCGCCTTTTTCCTCGCGCCTAAATTACCGCAACAGGTAGAAGCAAAAAGCCAGAAAAGCGGATCGCCAAATAACTCGTTATCCGACCGACAAAACGAAGCGCGACCCAATGAACGAATCCCTTATATTGTGGGCAAATTATTAGCAACGCCTGACTTAGCTTGCGTTCCTTATAAAACATTGCAAGGATCACAAGAAATAGAACACGCAACAATGTGTTTAGGTGAAGGCTCATATACAATTTATGACGCATTCGACGACGAAACCGGATTCGATGAAATTTCCGGTAACTCGATGATGGTTTATCGCCCTAATGCTGACGTTGTTTCTGATACACCTTATTTTACTATTGGCGCAACGTTTGAAGGTTCGCCACTTTACAACGTTAAAGCGTCTTCTTCCGTTACAGGCCAAACTTTAATGCCAGCTAATAGCGGAGATTTAACCGGGGATAATAATATTTATTTTGCTTATCCAGAAACAATTAACACTGACGATACCGATTTAGATTTTACAGATTACTTTTCGGACAATGATATTTTAGTTATAGCTAATTCGGAATACGCTACAGGTAAAAACTTAGACGGAACTTATACAATATTATCGGTAACTAACTCACAAATTATTCTATCTAACCCGTCAGCGATTAACGCTAACTGGAACGATTTAGCAACGTTACCCGGTCAAAAAACAAATAATTTAAGCCCACATTTAAACACTGATTCGGTGAAATGGGTCGGCCCGTTTGACCTTAACATGAAAGAACGTGATAGAATATTAGTTAATATTCGTGCTAACAATGGTCTTTATCGCGTAGGCCAAAATACAGGAAATCAATATAAAGAAACGGTAACGTTTCAGATTGAAATAAAGCAAATTGATTCTAACGGTAATCCTACTGGAGTTGTTCAGGTTTACGATGGCTCTATTAGCGGCTCAAGTACGGCCCGCGATGCCATAGGTACAACCGTTGACCTTCCGACAACATTTACCGGGCCTTGCCGAATCCGAATTAGAAGAACTAGCGAAACTAACACGTTTAAAGGCGATCAGTATAGCGATACGATTAAAGTTACTGAATTGTACGCCGTCGAATCGTTGTACTCGTATTCTTTCGGAAATGTAACTATTTTAAGAACTAAAACATATTCGACTGCGAGCGCTTTGGCTATTAAAGATCGCAAGACTAAATTATTAGTTGAACGCGAATTGCCTCGCCGAAATTCTGATAATACATTTACTTCCGAATTATATCCTACCAGTTTAGCAAGCGATATTTTTTGCGCCGTAGCTTTAGACAAAACTATAGGAAATCGCCAATTGTCGGAATTAGATGTTTCTAATATTTATAATACTATAGATTCGGTTAGGTCTTACTTCGGAACCGATTTAGCCGCGCAATTCTGTTATACATTTGACGATAATAATATTTCGTTTGAAGAAACGGCAATGGCTATAGCTGACGCTGTTTTTTGTAAAGCTTACAGGCGCGGAAGCTCTATCAAATTAACATTTGAAAAAGAAACAGATTCCAGCGTTATGCTTTTTAACCATCGTAACAAGTTACCGGGTTCCGAAACAAGAACAGCAACATTTGGTTATATTAATGATAACGATGGCGTAGAATTGGATTATATTTCGCCAGAAGATGATGCTAAAGTTACATATTATGTACCTGCTGACCAATCGGCTGTTAATCCTAAAAAGCTCGATACTATCGGCGTTAGGTCTAAAGTTCATGCGCATTTTTTAGCTTATCGTGCGTATAACAAAATAATTCATCAAAACATAACTACAGAATTTATAGCGACTCATGAATCTAATTTATTGCTTTTAACTGACAGGATTTTAAATTCTGATAACACGCGCCCAATAATTATGGAAGGCGAAGTGAATAATGTAAATGGTTTAGAACTAACATTATCGCAATCTGTTAATTTTGAGTCTGGAAAATCGTATTCTATATTTTTACAACTTTCAGATTCAACAGTCGAATCTATTCCTGTTAGTGTGGGTAGCAGCAGCAAAAAAGTTATTTTACAAAATGCACCTCGATTACCTTTAGTGACAGATTCTGATAAATATGCTAAAACTGTTTATCAGATAGTAGCTAGTGACGACACAAGACAATTAGCCTTCATTGTCAGTGAAAAAGAACCGGATACGCCGTATACTAATACGGTAAGAGCGATTAATTACGATTCTCGTTATTACGCTAACGACAAAGATTTTATAAACGGCATCATTTCCGAGGATTAAAGTAATGGCCGAATTAATCACAAAAAATCAGTTAGAAAACGCTTCGCTAGATGCCGATTCGTTGGCGCTTTTTGTAAACGGTGACAAAACTGTTACCGTAGTAACTCGCGAAGGTAAACAATACCCATCGTTGGCTAAATTTTTAGAAAACTACACTATAGCTGATAAAACTTTTAAAATCACATCTGGCGACCCTGACGGAACTATAGCGGGAATTGCCGGAACTTCTAACGGTGAAGTTTTTCGTGTCGGGCAAGGGCCGTCTAATACAGTGTCGTTTAAGTATTACATTAATGCTTCCGGGACTGCTGAAGAAATCGCGCATTTGATTGGCGCAACTTCGGTAACTAATACTATTCGTATGTATATGAGCGAAAGCCTAGCAAATCAAGATTTAGCGTCGGGGCTAATTCCTGATAATACCGTTGTTAATATTTATCAGGGGCCGGGTGAGTTTGTAAGCGCTGAATATATAAATAAGGCTGGCGTACTTGAAGCCACTAATCGAAAAGTAAGATCGTCTATTGCGCAAGTTCCTTATTCTAAAATTCAAGTTTTCGAAGCTGGCGTTAATAAATTTGATAAAAATAACGTTACAAACGGCTATTATTTATTTGGCGGTACTGGTAAGCCTACGGTAAATGCATCATATTGCTATTCCGATTTTATTCCTGTTAAACCTGGCGAAGTTTATTCATCTAATTTGCCCACAAGGGTTGCGACATTTTACGATATAAACTTTCAATACGTTAGTGATATCGAAAGCACGCAGCCCTTTACAATCCCAGCTAATTGTTATTATTTGCGCGTATCCGTTTTAATAGCTAACAACAATTCTTATAACTTAACGTTTGGCGTGGGAACATCTACATTCAAGCCTTATGAAGTTGTTTTAAAAAATGTTGTTAATTCTGCTTTAATAAATTTATATAAGTCGATGGGATTTACCCCCGGTAAAAATCTGTATAATCCTTATTCCGGTTCGGCTGGTCAGCACATAAGCACGTTAGGAACGTTGTTTACTGATTCTGACGCTACTATGACAGTTTCAGACTATATACCAATCGACCCAACTAAACAATATTGCTCTAACCAACAATTTAAATGTGTTGCTTATTACGATTCTAATGGCGCATTTATTAGCAGACAATTCGACACTAGTTTTACCGCCAAAGCTATTGCCGCATTTGCAATACCAGCAAACGCAGCGTTTTTGCGAATTGAAATCCCCACAACTAACGTTAGCGTTATGCAAATTGAACAATCTACGCTAGCAACTAGTTTCGAGCCATTTTCTTTAAAATCGCCTAATTCGTATAATTCTAACCCCGTTCAATATGGCGATGTTATTCCGACTTTGAAAAAAAGCGGCCTTTTTGTTTCAGGTCAAAACCTTTTTGATAAAAATGCTTCTACTTATGGATGGATTAACGAATTTGGTTCAGTTTTTCCAACACAAGGCGCTTCAGGTTCAGATTACGTTTATTCCGATTATATAAAATTAGAACCTGGCGCTATTTATACGTCAAGTGCATCTATGCGATTTGTAGCATTTTATGACGCTAATAAGTCGTTTGTTAGTTCTCTTACTTCGGTTACTCAAATAACCGCCCCGTCAACAGCAAGCTATATGAGAGTAACTATTTTGCAAACTGCATTAGATTCATTACAAATAATTAAAGGTAAATACTTACCTGAAAAAAAATCATATGCGGCTGTAGTTGCTAGTCAATTACCCGATGGAACTCCTATAAAAGTTCCGGGTGATATCGTAGACGCCGATAAATTAAACATAGACTTTGTAAAACATGGTTTGTTAGTTGTCGGTAAAAACTTGTTTAATTACCGAACTTCACAACCGGGATATATTAACGAAAGTGGTGTAATCGTTCCCGGAGGGACATCATATTATTATTCCGATTTTATTCCTGTAAAACCTAATACAACTTATAAGCTTAATTTAGGCGCTAGGTTTGTAGCGGAATATTCAGATATTAAAGGCTTTGTTTTAACTATAGCCGACTCGGGCCAAAATATAACATCTATTACTACAGGTAGCGAAATATACTTTATTCGAATTACTGTTAGCACTGCTCGCCGTGAATCTATTCAAATTGAAGAAGGTTCCGCATCTACAGCTTTCGAGCCTTTTGAATATTCTTATATTTCTAATCTTCCCGATGGAACTCCTATTAGTGGATTGTCTAACGAAGATAATGAAATTCCAGATATGTTTGGAATCGAAAGGCTTCGCGAAACTCATATGCGGTTAACTAAGCTTTCGTATGGTCAGAATATAAGACTTTCGGCGGCTTTAGTTGGTGATAGCTATACCCGCTTTTCACCTAGATATGCGCTTAAAGTTGCTCAAAAATTGTGGGCAACATTTAGTAATTCGCCAATAACTACCTTAGTTCCGCCAATTGGTTACGGCTGGCGGTCTTTTGGCTTTGATCCTAACGGCGATAATACAGACATTGTTAACACTAATGTAAATCAATCGGGTTTTACTTGCGCCTATAATACAGGGAACGGGCCTGACATTTCTTCGGTAACTGCTGCTTCGGCAGGGGCTACTATTTCCTATAATCACGACTTTGGATTAGGCTTTGAACAATACCTATTTTTTGAAGGTGGTTCCGGGTCTATTCAATATCAAACCCCCGGAATGGCATCGCCTGAAATTTTGGATTTGACGCAATATCCAGCAGGTATGAATATTGTCAAATTGTCTAATCTTCCGTCTTCAGGTTCCAGCTTATTGACCTTTACCGTAAATGTGGCACCAGTAACGCTATATGGTGTTAACATTTTAAACGAAACGCTTCCGGGAATTATCGTAAATAAACTAGGCGGTAGCGGTTCGCGGACTACTCATTGGGTTAACGCAATGAATGCTAAATGGTCTACGGCATTTACTAATTTAGCGCCGGATTTAACAACAATAATGTTAGGCACTAATGATCAGGGTTCAAATCTTACAGCCTCGACATTTAGATCAAATTTGTTAACAATGATTGACACAATAAGAGCGGCAAGACCGACCAGCGATATTTTGTTAATAATCCCCGCCGAAAACAACAGGCCGGGGGGAAACACTACCGCTATGGAAACCTACGCTAAAGTTATGTATAACATAGCAAAAAATGATCGGGATGTTGCATTTTTAAATCTGCAAAAATCATTTGGCGAAAAACCTTCAGATTATGCATATGGTTCGGCGCGTCCGTGGATGATTGCCGATGGTATACACCCTGACCCCGATACAGGCGGTTACGCTATTTCTTCGGCTATTATTAGAGCTATCCAAGGTAAATCACTATAATCAAAAGGCCCGGTAAATCCGGGCCAATTTTTAGAAAAACATAATTTGTTCAGGTCGTTTATAATACCCAATATCATATAGCATTTCACTAGCTATATTGATATATCTTTCATAATCTAAATCGTTAGGTAATTCGTTTGGCAAATCCATTAGAGGAATAGCGCCTTCACTAGTCGCCACTTTATTACCGCTCGCCACATAGTTTATTGCACCACGTTCGCCAGCCCCATAATACCATCTTACAGCCTTACCTAAATAAATTCCGTTTTTTTCACCACCGCCTTTAACGTTACGCACAATAATAAATTTAGTTATATCTTTGCAATTTAATATTGTGTTTTCAATTGGTATATTTTCGGTTATTAATTTGGTTACGGCTTCAATGCAAATTGTGTGAACAGGGTTTTTGTGAAAACGGAAAATTGCCATTTTCTCATCTGCCCACGGGTTAGAATATGTCCCTTTTAGCTTGCATGAATTATCATGTTTTACTGCAATATAGTTGTTAACATCGCGGCTAAATAAAGCCTTATATTCGGTTTCTTCTGTTTTAAGTTTGGTTAAATGTTCCCATCCGGTAATTATATTTAAGAAAATTTCTTCTTGATGCTTTTCAACTAAGCTAACAATACCATCGGTATTAGCACTGACTACCGTTATTCCGTGTAACTCTAGCATTTCAATTAGCATTAACAGGTTTAATTGACCGCCTACCGTAACTTGAATTAGTAGATTTGGCGCATACATGGTTGAATATTTCGACCCAAGTTTACCAAAAGTACCATTAATGGTAATCTTTAAACTGTCAGCGGTTTTTTTATCGCCTGAATGTTTCGCTTCTAATCGTCTATCTACGATAACTTCAAAAACATCGAGAAACACGCGCCCCATAGTTTCAGGATAAAGACCCGAATTTAAAATCATTCGGGGGTAGTATGATTCTACATCGCGGTCTACAATTCGCATGGTATCAGTAGCGCGGTATGAGGCTATTTTTTCTTTACTGTGCAAACCGCCTTTACCCATACGATAAACAGTTTTGCCAATAACCAAATCAAATTCTTTTAAATCTTCTAAAACTACAGTACCTTTTTCATTAATTTCAAATTCCATATTTAAAATCTGATTAAACTTTTCTTTCATGTAATCAGTTTGAAAATGCAAATGTTCAGGAGGTATAAATTTAAATTTTTTACCGTATTCGATTTTAGGTTTTTGAGGCGCAAAACCTGTAATTCGCTCAACTTCTTTTTTAATTACAGCTTCAGCGATTTGAGCATCCGATTTAGAGCGTAAATCTATACCATGTTCTTCGGAAAGTTTGCAGCGTAATTCTAATTGGTCTTTTAAGTTAACAAATAATAAAATAGTTACGTCTAAGTCGTTAGCGCAATAATAAATAACTTCGTCTTTTTCAGCGTCTTTTAATTCAGACATATGATCAAACGGCAAATCTTGCATACGAGTAGAATGCAATCGACCGCCATAAAGTTTTAACGATGCTTGTAAGGGGCAAACTTCAATTAAATCTATATGGTTTATATTAAAAGGCTTTTTGCCGAACTCTTTATTTATTAATTGTTCGGTTTGCCAGTCTCGCATATCACTATTAATTATTTGGTTAGACCATCCTTTTAGTTCTACAGGCTGTAAACCTTCTAAACAAAGTCTAATCATCATCATATCGTAAGCATTTGAGTTAAAGCCCACAATAAGGAAACGCCACAAAATAAATTGTAGCTTCATTACGTTAATTGTAGATCGTTCCGAAAGTTCGAAATCTACAACTTTTCCGGTAAGCGGGCATTTGAACGCTATGTAAAAGAAGTTCATGTAACATTCTATATCAAAAACTAAAACGCTACCCGGCGTAAGCTTCATCAATTCTTCGTCAGAAAAACGAACTATAGGCTTTGCTTCACGCCTTACCAGTTTAGCTAATTCGGTAGGCTGTTGCTTTCCTATCGTTATAAAACCTTGATTATCTAACATAGTTCGCCCCTTTAAAACGGAATATCGTCGTCTATTTCTACACCTTGACTTTCGGCTTTGTCTTTATGCAAATCGCCTTTACTCATTCCCATTACAGCGCCCCTTGTTCTAGGCCCATAGAAATACAATTTAGGCGGGTTATCGTCAAATGTAAAATTAGTAGCTACTGGTTTAAGCATTAGCAAATATTTATGATTAAACATGATTCCTTCGGGCAGCGAATCAATTTTATAAGTCGATGCGTTTTCTTCGCGATAATCGGTAACAATCATTCCGTTTTTAAAAACCACTTTGTTACCTTCAACGAAAGGCGCTATAGTTTTCAGAGCATCAAAAAACGTTGACGGAATTTCTTCATAGTCTTTATCAGTCTGCATAGCTTGTTCGTATTGTGGGTAAACAAACTTATACAATTGAGTTTTAATAAAAGAATCGTCGTCAAACCAAAAAGTAATAGAAGAATCGGAAAACCCCAGCTTAACTAAATTCTTTTTACATTTTACCAATGCTTTAGCGGCAGATTTTGGAATTACTTTAGCCGGAGGTAAATCTATTCCATGCCAAGCCTCGAATATAACAGCGCCGTTAGTAGCCACAACAGTATTTTTTTGAATCATAATCCCCGCAAATAACGGTTCGGCTGCTGTTTCGTTAGCTAATCCAATAACGTCGCCTATTGCCAAAATTAAATCGTTATTGACAATAGCTGTTGGTTCATCCGGGGCGCTCATGCCAAATATTTCTGAAGTGTCGTAACATGGAATAACGGCTTTAAAATTGCCAGAAGTTATAGCCAAACTTAAATCAGAAAGTTTTGTTATCGCAACATCATTAACTACTTGCTTTAGCGCCGCAATAAGTTTAAAGGTATTGGGCGCAATTGAAATATTTTCTTCAACCTTAGCCGCTATCGTCAATTCGCCATTTGACGCACAAACATAACCACCAGAAATAGCGCAATGAGTATGGGAAGGCTCGCCTGTTTTCTTTTGAGCATGAGATACGAAAGTTACAGCGTCTAAAAACGATTGGGCCGGATTGACAACAACAGGCTTTTTAATCCTTGTTTTGCGTTTAGGCTCATCGTCAAATAAATTATCGATTCCTTTGTTATCTATCTGGTATTCGCTCATTTTTACCACTCCGCCGAAACAATTTCGGGATTATCTTTGTTTACCCAAACTTTAATAGACTCGGGCGCTCTTAGTTCAGAAACCGCCTGTAACGCTTGCCATGTGAAAACAGGTGGTTCGCTAGAATGGCGTTGTTTCCACCATTCGTGGGCTTTATGTAACGGGAAACCTTTATGCTCAAAACATACCCATTCGTCAAATCGACGCAAGCCGCAAAAATAGGTAACTCTCATCGACGGCGGCGACATTAACGACCCGCTTTTGTTTTTCTTTTCGTGTAGATTATACAACACTTTATCGACTTTGTAAGATTCAATTACTGGTAAATCACTAGCTATTAGCTGTTCAGTCGATGCGGTTTTAAAAATCTTGTTTTCGAATGTAAATTCATTCCCACAACAGACGCAAAATCTAGCCGAGCCGTGATTGTATGTGTTACAAATTTTGCATAGCTTAACTATTGCGTCGCCGGGTTCGCCTTTGCCCGGTTTGCGAGGTTTAACCGGATCGTTTATCGGGCCAAGTCGTTTAGTGTTTCCGGCAAAGTCTAAAACTAAGCAATGGGTTTTCCCCGTTTCAGGGCTTGGCCTTGTTCCACGTCCCAACATTTGCACCCATAAACCCGGCGACATTGTAGCACGTAATACGCCTATTAAATCGGTTGGCGGATGGTCAAAACCTGTTGTTAATTTGTTAGCGTTTACTAAAGCTCTTAGCTCGCCGTGTTTATAAGCGCTTATAATTTCATCATTCTGTTTAGCTGATAATTTAGAATGAGTAGCGCAAGCATCTACACCAAAACTATTTAACAATGACGATATCTTTTCGGCATTTTCAACACCTTGCGAAAAAACTAACCATGCTTTTCGGTCTTGCCCTAGTTGCACCATTTCACTAACGGCTTGATAAATTACTTTATCGACTTCAGCGCTCATTTGTTTATTGTTAAAGTCTCCACCTGATAGCCCCACCCCATTTGTGTTTATTACGGCATTAGTTGGCCTCGGATAAAGAGGCGCTAAATAGCCTTCAGCAATAAGCCTGTTAAATGATTCTACGCCTGTAATGTCGTAAGGTATATCCGTAAAAATACTATCGCCTTCTGTAAGCATACCGTGTTTTAATCGATATGGTGTTGCGCTTAAACCGATAACTTTTATAAGCGGATTAATTTTTCGTAATTCGCTTATAATGTATTGATATTGCGTATTTTCGGAATCGCTTACTAAATGACATTCGTCAATAATAATTAAATCTCGATGTCCGAAATGCTTTCTATGGTCAGGAATATAATTGTTAGGTTCTTTTAACTCCCGTTCGATGGCTTTAGAAACAGACTGAACGCCGCCAAATACTATCGGCATCATCATATCCCGACTATTCAGACCAGCGCTATAAATTCCCATAGGGGCATTAGGCCAAATAGATTGTAATTTAGCGGCGTTTTGCGCGATAAGCTCTTTAACATGTGTAAGCATTATTAATCTTTGACCGGGCCAAGTTTGCAAAACACGCCGAACGAATTCGGCGATAACAATGCTTTTCCCTGTTCCTGTCGGAAGCGCTAAAATCGGGTTCCCTTTGTGGGAACTAAAATATTTAAAAATAGCGCTTATCGCATCTTCCTGATAGTAGCGTAATTTAATCATCGTTAATGCTCGAATATTTATCGCAAGTCGTCATAATATAATCGCGCGGAATTATACCATTATGAATCGTGCAATAAAATTCCGCATTTTCTACAGGTTTAGAAAATTTACAGCTTCGGCAATTTCTATTTACAAGCGCCCCGGTATGACAAATATCTTTAGCCGCGCAATACTGGCACTTATGAAAAGTCGGATTTTCAGAAAGTTTAGGCGGCGGCGTTTCGGAAAATATAATTTTTTCAGCTTTAGCAATATTTTGTTTTCCTAGTTCCTCGTTTAAAAATACAATCTCAACGTGAATATCATCGTCATTTTTATTTGTATTTAAATACAGGCCGTATTTAAACCCGTATGCGGGATTAGTCCCGTAAGTTGACATTTGCGAGAAATGAACAGGTTTAGCTAACTGAATGCCGCTATTAACTAATTTGGTATATCCTGAACCAGTGCCATTAGTTTTAAATTCAAGTAATAACGGTTCTTTTAATCCGTATCGTTCAGGAGCAATAGCAATACCATCGAGCGACCCGCCGAAATGCCCGTTAACTTCTGATATACGATATTGTTTAAATTTAACCCCCATAGCTTTAGCTATTTTTCTATGGGTTTCGTTATCGGTTACATTTACTAGATCATAACCGCCAGCGTGTAAATCAATATCTTTTTTATCAACAAAATAAGAATCGCTTTCGCTATGCCAGTATAGCGACCAGTTTGACCAATCATCGGAGTAAACAGTAAAGCCTATACCTTCTAACCAT
>OJKH01000162.1_pt1 | contig 40463 bp, 38 predicted proteins | sample 1596471 | NCBI WGS metagenome assembly OJKH01 (sample SAMEA4350108, study PRJEB24818) | metagenome | biome: human; feature: gut; material: faeces | place: Denmark | collected 2013-09
AAGCGATATACGCAGCGAATTGAGCGGCATAACCTGAATCTGAGGCAGCACCTGGCACGGCTGGGACGGAAGTCGCTGTCGTTCTCAAAATCGGTGGAGCTGCATGACAAAGTCATCGGGCATTATCGGGGTTTGAGGGCCAATGGAACGAAAACGTACGCTAAGAAGTTAATTCATTGTTTAAATTGAAATTTAGTTCTCTCAGTTCCCCCTTCAAAATATCCTCCGGTAGCGTAAACGTATAATGCCCCAGCATATTGATATGCCCGTGCATCAGTGGGGACAACCGGGCGATATCTTCAACCCCGATTTCTTCTCCATTACTGCGTATCCAGCTCAGGGCTTCCTGCATATAAAGTGTGTTCCACAGTACCACTGCGTTAGTGACCAGGCCCAGTGCCCCCAGCTGATCTTCCTGACCTTCACGATAGCGCTTTCTGATCTCACCGCGCTGCCCGTAGCAGATCGCCCTCGCCACAGCATGGCGGCCTTCCCCCCGGTTTAGCTGCGTCAGGATCCGCCGACGATAATCCTCATCATCAATATAATTAAGAAGGTACAGCGTCTTGTTGACGCGCCCCACTTCCATGATCGCCTGTGCCAGCCCTGATGGGCGCGAGCTTTTCAGCAAAGAGCGAATGAGTTCTGAAGCATGAATGGTGCCCAGTTTCAGCGAACCGGCGGTTCGCATCATCTCATCCCACTGATCCTCGGCTTTCGACAGATCGGCACAACCACGTGCCAGTTCGTCCAGTGCACCGTAATTTGCCGATTTATCCACTCGCCAGAATACCGCTTCACCGGCATCGGCAAGCCGGGGGGAAAACTGGTATCCCAGCAGCCAGAAGAGGCCAAAAATAATGTCGCTGGTACCGGCTGTGTCTGTCATGATCTCAACCGGATTCAGCCCTGTCTGCTGCTCCAGAAGGCCTTCCAGCACAAAAATGGAATCTCGTAATGTGCCGGGGACAACGATGCCGTGGAATCCAGAGTACTGATCAGAGACGAAGTTGTACCAGGTGATGCCACGTCCGGAACCAAAATATTTTCTGTTAGGTCCTGAATTGACGGTTTTCACCGGCGTGACAAAGCGCATGCCATCAGCTGAAGCCACTTCGCCACCACCCCAGCGGCCAGCAAGCTCCAGTGTGGACTGAAAATCAACCAGGCGGGCATTGGCGCTGACCAGCGTTTCTGCCCGGAGGTAATTCTGTTTTACCCAGCTAAGCCGGTGGCGCGTCAGCGCCGGTATATTGTGCTTTATCAGCGGTTCCAGCCCGATATTGCAGGCCTCTGCCATCAGGACCGCGCACAGGCTGATGTGCAGATCCTGTGCCCGGGCCCCGGATTCACTGACATGCGTAAACTCACGTGTAAATCCCGTTCTGGCATCTATTTCAAGCAACAGTTCCGTCAAATCTACTGGCGGGAGTAGCAGCCTTACCCGACTGTTGAGACGATGCAACGATGGTGGCTCCTCCAGTTTCTCCAGGCTGCTGATAGTCAGGGAAGGATGTTTACCGTCATGGCAAATATGAACCTCCGCATTTCCTTCAAAGCGGGATGCGACGGTTTTCCAGGTTTCATCTAGCTGGACCGCCAACTGTTGCACGCCTTTATGTCCATCAGTGGGATGTCCCAGCGCCCGGCAAACGGGGACCCGCTGAGCCTGCCATTCTTCCCCCTGCAACAGCTTCTCGCGGGGATTTCCCCAGCGATCGCTGTTTTCGAGCCAGATGTCCCTTCGACGTAGTGCATCCTGAAGGCGCTCCAGCAGACAAAGCGAGTAACCGGCACGCTGTATCCGGCCCTCCGCATCGTATACCAGGCGTTTCCAGGGGCCGGTAATAATATGTTCAGGCGCATTGTCCAGGATGCGCTTTTTCGAGCCGTTCAGTTCGGTCAGATAATGAATGGCGGACAACGTATGTTCTCCGGCTGGCGCTGCCTGGAAATGCAGGTCGCGCAATACCGCCGGAAGAAAGCGCTTTACCCGCCCGTACTGCTCCACCATTTCGTCATGGAAATTGTTGTTCTGAGGCCGGGCCAGCTCATTTACCTTGCTGACGGATTCTGCCAGCCTGCTTTTCGGTATGCTGTTGAATATGGTCTCCCTCAGTTCAGCATCGTCAGCCTGTTCATCCAGCAACAATGAACATGCCCGCGCCAATATTAGCGCAGCACGATCAAGATCTTTAAGCGTCCTGAGCCGTTTTTTCTGCCCCGTTTTCTTCGCCGCACGAGTGATATCCAGTATCAGCATATCGAGCACATCAACGGCCTCATCCAGCGCCGCAGTCTCCTGCGCTTTAACGAATGCTGTGAGTACGGCCAGTTTTCTCTGCTGTGGCATTCGCGCGATATATTTTACCGACGCCATGCCTGCGTAACGGGCCAAATTACGCAGTTGTATAGCAGGCAGACCGGTAAAATTCAGTCGGGAAAATTCCAGGTTTCGCAGCCGGATATACCGCTCCAGCGCTTCGGTAAATGCCGGGCCGCTGACGGTGACCGGTCCCTTTTTCAGTTGCTCCAGCGGTGAAGTACGCTGCCCCTCAGGAATGTCCAGAAGCTCCGTCACGCGGGCGGTCTGCCAGCTGTCCGGCAACGCGGCCAGTTTCTTCCACAGCCGCTGATTTGCCCGTTCGCGTATTTCACTGACGAGACGTACAAGTGTGGTTGCTCCGGGCAGCAGGACCTTATTCTGAAGCAGCCACGCGGTGGCAAAATCAAACATAAGGCCGGGTCGCTCATTACTGAGCCATGCGCGGGTGTACAGCAGGCGCTTCAGGCGGAAAGACCAGGGGAAATCGCCAAATTCATGGTAACCGTAATATTCCTTAATCAGCGCAGTATGCTCTCTGAGGGTGGTAACCCGTTCTGCGTAGCGGGTAAGGACTTCCGGACGGCGAATATTAAGCTGCACCGCGACAAATTGCTGAACACCTGGCAGAACCCGGGTTAAGTCTGTCAGAAAGGCGCCCAGAAAACGGGCGGTGGTGAGCTGAAGCGCAATTCCCAGCCGGTTATGCCTTCCCCGCCGCTGGTTAATGAAGGCAAGATCCCGCTCATCAAGATGAAAATAGCGCGCCAGCTGCACGTCATTGGGTTCTGCAACATAGCGACCATAATTCAGTTCCTGCTCAGTGGTCAGAAAATCGACGGGCATACCGGCCTCCCTGCCTGATGGTCATGAATTAACAATTTCGCAACCGTCCGAAATATTATAAATTCTCGGACACACTAAAATGGTGTTGTCTAGGTGTCTATTAAATCGATTTTTTGTTATAACAGACACCCACTGTCCGATATTTGATTTAGGATACATTTTTATGCGACTTTTTGGTTACGCACGGGTATCAACAAGCCAGCAGTCCCTCGATATTCAGATCAAGGGGCTTAAAGAGGCGGGGGTGAAAGCCAGTCGCATATTTACCGACAAAGCATCCGGCAGTTCTACCGACAGGAAAGGACTGGATCTGCTGCGAATGAAGGTGGAGGAAGGTGACGTCATCCTGGTGAAGAAACTCGACCGGCTTGGACGCGACACTGCCGATATGATCCAACTGATAAAAGAATTCGACGCTCAGGGAGTCGCGGTCCGATTCATAGACGACGGGATCAGCACCGACGGTGAAATGGGGAAAATGGTTGTGACCATTCTTTCAGCTGTAGCCCAGGCCGAACGCAGGAGGATTCTGGAGCGTACGAACGAAGGACGGCAGGAGGCCAGGCTGAAAGGTATCCGGTTTGGCCGAAAGCGCATCATCGACAGAAATAGTGTACTGGCACTTCATCAGCAGGGAACTGGTGCAACAGATATTGCCCGCCGGCTCAGTATTGCCCGTTCCACTGTTTATAAAATTCTGGAAGATGAGAGCCGGGTTAATCTGAGCAAAATTTGAGGACGAACATGAGTGATGTAAAGGCATTCAACAATTGCATGAGTGTGTTCTGGCGACAGCATGAAGCCGAATTCTCTCGCTTTCTGACATCGAAGACAGGTGATAGCGAAAAAGCAGCAGACCCGGAGAAGACGAAGGTGATTATCGTGACGCTTGCCAAAACGACACCTGTACTGGAAGCCGCTAACCTGCAGCAGGATCTACGCCGAGCTGGCATCGAGCCGTGGGCATGGGTCGTTAATAACAGCCTGGCAGCTGCTCAAGTCGGAAGGTCAAAAAACAGCCTTAACGTACAATAATTTTCGATATCCAAACTGACCCCTATTACGCGGGTAGGATCACTGAGATAGTACATTGTCCCCAGTTTGCCCGAGAATAGCCTCTTAGTCATTATATTTTCATAACTTACTGATTTTTAATATTTAAGTTGTAAAATATGACTAAAGTTAACATTTTTTGTGACATGTTCCACAATTAGTAACGATGGTGGTTTTTAAAACACTGGTTTAGGTTCATATTGTAGACAATGAAAGAGAATGAAAAATGATGAAAGGTTTTAACAGCGTTCAATGGAGAGCTTATGAAAAGCGCGATTGAACGTCGCATGGAAATCGCGAATCTGGTTGGAGTGAGAGGTAAGGTCAGTGTTGGGGATCTTACCGAATATTTTGGAGTATCCGGAGCGACTATCCGTACTGACTTACGTTTCCTGGAGTCTATGGGGCACATTGTCCGCTCTAACGGTTATGTCATTTTAAACAAAGGAGTCATTGCCAACTTTTCAGCGGAATCCCGAAATCGTAAAGAATCTGTAACGGTAGGGCATGAACAGGATGTTGCCGTATCGGCAGAAGATAGTAATAAAGCCCTATCTTATTCAAATGGCGACGGATGGGAGCAGAAGCTGACGGAAATAATAGGCAGCCTGGAACAATCATTATTCATTGGTGCCGGAGCGTTAACCCGACATTGGGCACAAATTCAAAAATGGGATTCTGGGTTAATACTGACAAATGATATCCAGTTAGTAACCTCTCGGTTATTCCCTACGTCTAGAATGACGGTGATTATGCCTGGAGGCATTGTTAACAGTGAAGAAATGATGTTTGAGGGTGGCAAAACAGAAGAAAATTTAAAAGAATACCGGGTAGAAAATGCAATTATCGAGGTTGATAATTTTGTTCCCGAAGAAGGTTTTTTTGCGGCCCATGAAAATGATGTAAGGTTCTTAAGAACATTACGTACTATTGCGAAAAAACTTATACTTATTGTACGAAATGAGAATCTGTCACAAATCGCCAATTTCTGGATTGGCGATGCAGACTTCGCTGAACACTTTATTCACGCCTCAAAAATAAAGAGTCTCTGATTTTCAGATAAATACACTATGGAGTAATATGAATTATTTCATACTGTAGCTATAGCTTTATCATTTAATACCATCATTGATGGTACGTTATCTTTTGGAGAAAATTTAAGTAATGGCTAATATTGTTCTGGTTAGAATTGATGAACGTCTTTTACATGGACAAATTCGAATTACATGGGGAAAGTATTCTGGTGCAAATACCATTATTGTCGCCAATGATGAAATAGCAGCCAACCCTGTATTACAGGCACCTTTTAAAGGCGCTGCCGGCGGTGAGTATGTAGTACTTTTCAGAACAATCGAGCATTTGATTGGTAGTATCAATAAAGCTGATGAACGCAGACGTATACTCATTCTGTGTAAAACACCAGAAGATGTCGCCAAACTTATTGAGGGAGGAGTCAAGTTTAATGAGGTCAACGTCGGTAATATGCATCATAATGCCGAGCGGAGACAAATTGACAAAAATGTTTCCGTTAGCCCGGCTGATATTCAGGCCTTCAAACGCATTCAGCTAAAAGGCGTTGAATCGATAATACAGCATATGCCAGAAAGCTCACGGAAAAACATTTTCGACTGTATCTGATTAATTTTTAGGAGTCATTATGTATGAGGCTTTTTTGGTCGCCTTATGGGCTGCCCTGTGCGGAATAGATAAGTATGATGTTGCCTTAAACTTTCATCGACCTTTAATTACAGGACCTGTGATTGGTTTTATTTTAGGCGATGTCCAGACAGGATTAATTGCGGGAGCTGCAATGGAATTAGCCTGGTTAGGGCTGGTGCCAAACGCCGGTTCACAACCACCAGATGTTACCATCGGAGCTATTGTCGGAACAGCTTTTGCTATTAAACTGGGTATCACACCTGAAGCGTCGATTGGTATGGCGATTCCGTTTGCTATGGCAATGCAAGCGCTTGTAATTTTCTTATTTACATCATTTTCACCGGTGATGCAGAAATGTGATCGCTATGCTGAGCAGGGAAATGCCTCTGGTATTGATCGCATGCTTTACTTTGGGTTGGCTACCAGAGCCGTGTTATATGGCGTTGTTGCTTTTGCGGCAGTTTACTACGGAACCCAGGCAGCCGATTTTATTATCAGCTATTTACCGGAAAAAGTTATTGCCGGAATGGCTATCGCAGGGAAAATGATGCCAGCCGTGGGCTTTGCCATGTTGTTACGTACGATGTTTAATGTCAAATTACTGCCACATTTTTTCATCGGTTTCATTTTAACAACGTATTTTAAATTACCTATTATTGCTGTCGCGATAGCGTTTCTTTGCGTGGCCATCCTTGATTATTTCCAGTCAGGAAGCGCTACCGGAAAAAATCAGGAAGGAGTATTAGAGGATATTCATGATGATCTCTAAAGCAACCGTAGACACAGATACCACTGAAGAGCTGACTGTATCACCTGATACCGAGTATCAGGATAAAGAAATTAGTTCGGCTATAACAAAAAGAGACCTGTGGAAAGTTGGTTTCCGGGGGCTTTTTATGGAAGGAAATTTCAATTATGAACGTATGCAGGCAGGTGGTTTTTGTTTTAGCATTATCCCGGCGCTGAAAAAGATTCATCGTAATCCACATGATTTCTCACTGGCGCTCAAGAATAACCTTTCATTTTATAATGCGCACCCCAAGCTTTTTACATTTCCACTTGGGCTGGCAATTGCGATGGAAGAGAATAAAGAAAAACCAGAAACAATTAACGCAATCAAAGCAGCGACAATGGGGCCGACAGGAGGGATCGGCGACGCCATTGACCATATGACCATGATGCCTTTGACGTTAGGTATTGGCGCTGCGATCTCTCTGCAAGGTAGCATTGCCGGGCCATTCGTATTTTTTATTTTGTACCAGATTTACCACTTTTTTGTTTATTTCTGGCTGCTCTTTTTTGGCTATAAATCTGGTGTTGCGGCTCTCGGAAAATTATCCGAGCAGGCAGATAAACTGGGACGCGCGGCCAATATCATTGGCCTGGGGGTGCTGGGTTCTATGACTGCCGCCTTTGTTAAAGTATCGACACCATTAGTGGTCACGGCGGGTGCTGCTCATGTGAATGTTCAAACCGACCTTCTGGACAGGATATTGCCAAATGCGCTACCGCTGGCGCTGGTCTGGATCATGTTCTGGCTGGTACAAAAAGGTAAATCGCCCAGTGCGCTGATATTTGGCACGCTAGCTCTTGGTGTCGTGGGACACGTTATTGGTATTTTCTAAGGTAGAAAAATGATTGGGATAATTGTTGTAGGCCATATAAATTTTGCCTCAGGGTTACGTTCTGCCGTTGAAGCTATTGCCGGGGAGCAATCCTGTGTCGAATATATCGATTTTATTCCGGGCATGAGTACAGAACAATTAGAAATACATATCCGACAGGCAGTTGAAAAATGCCAGACAGGAGAAGGCGTTCTGGTATTCACAGACGTTGCTGGAGGTTCCCCTTGTAACCGAGCGACAGCCGTCATGTCTGATTACTCTGATATGCGAGTGATTACTGGCAGTAATTTGCCCATGATTGCCAATGCCTGTCTTGAGCGTGATGCTACAAATCTTGATGAACTTGCATCACTCATTGTAGAACTAGGGCATCATTCCATTGGACTGATTGATATCAACAATTTTGTGACCGAAGATAAGCCAAATGATATGAATGATGGTCTCTGACTAAATTTCAATCTCTGGAAAGATTTTAATTATTAATATTCTGCCAGACAAAATCTGGCATCTACAAACGGGTTATTTTATGCAGCATCAATCAATTACGCAATTAATGCGTAAGGTCTATCTCTGGCAAAAAGAACACCAGGTTCGCTGGGTAATCAGGAGCCAGGGACAACGCCGCTATTTAAAATCAACCGACTGGGAACGCGGTGTTTTCTGGAGTTGCGTTGCCGCAGCATGGCGAGAAACGCAGGATGACATGTACTTAAATGGGCTTGCGGAATATACCCTTAATACGGGTTTTCGGGCTGGACCGCTGGTGAATTTTGCTGACGATCAGGTCTGTCTTCAAAGCTATCTGGAGGTCTATCAAACATTAGGTTGTGATGACGCCATTCAGTACGCGCAAAAAGCGCTTGAGCCAATGCTGACAAGCGAGAAAAAAGGTAGAGAGATCTGGTGGTGGGCCGATGCTTTATTTATGGCGGCACCAACATTAGCTGCATTCGGCGCTCATTCTCAGCAACCCGCTTATTGGGAGCAGATGGATCGCTTCTGGTGGGATGCCGTGGATTTTCTTCACGACCCAGAAACGGGACTTTACTATCGTGACAAGCGATATATGCCTTTACCAGAGGGCGAAGACGTCCGTGAACAGAACGGGCAGAAAGTATTCTGGGCGAGGGGCATCGGCTGGGTCTTGGCGGCAATACCACGGCTCCTGGCCTGGTTACCCCAGAACTTCCCTTCCCGTGAACGCTATCTGGCGCAGTATCTACTGCTAGCTGAACAGGTCGTGAAGTACCAGTCTGCGGATGGCTTATGGCGTACTAGCTTACTTGATCCTGAACATTTTCCTGAGCCTGAAAGCAGCGCCAGTGCGTTGTTCTGCTATGCGCTGGCATGGGGAATTAATCATGGCGTGCTGGATGATAAATACCGTCCTGTCGTGCTACGGGCCTGGCAGGGACTGACAGAATGTGTCGACGAACAGGGGAAGTTAGGATGGGTACAACTTCCGGCTTATAACCCCCGAAGAGTGGACGCCAGCCATAACATTGATTATGGCGCAGGTGTCTTTTTGCTTGCCGGGACTGAAATGTTGAATCTGATTTAAACCTGTCCGGGAATATGAGGAGTGATGAGAGAAATGATATCACCGACACAACGCCCCTGGTTACCCCATGAGCATCCCGGATGGAAGGATTATACCCTTTTGTTCCTGCAAAAATTAAAGCGTGATGTGTTATTACGTAAACCCTTAATTTCACATAACAGTGAAATGGCTGAGTTGTTTGCGAAAAACCACCTTTCGTTTAAGGAAAAATGCGAACAGATGGCCGTGTATTTTATTGATTCATTTTTCTATTACTCCCGTTTTCAGTTTTGCCGGGCATATTTACCCGGCTGGCCCAGTGAGCAAGGTTCCGAGTCCGATGCGATTGAAGCAACGGCCCGAACCTTACCGCTGATGGCCGCCTGGCTCCATTATCAAATGACAAATCAAGGTAAGTTAGACAGCTATGGAAAATGTGTCCGTCAGGCGCTAAGACAAGCTTTTATTTGTGGAACCGACCCTGAACATCCAGGATATTGGGGAAAAATCAAAGATTATGATCAGCGTATTTGTGAATGCTGCGATATTGCTCTGGCGTTATGGCTGGTACGCAATACCGTCTGGAAAAGCTATAGCGCATCTGAGCAAGAACGTATTCTTTGCTGGCTTCAAGGGGTAAATAACTGTAAAACCGTTGATAACAACTGGCATTTATTTATTGTGTTAACCCAGCAGGTCGTACTGGCGCTTTCCGGTAAAGGAGAAAACAGCGAGCAGCGCTATGCACGGGTGAAAGAGTTCTACGTCGGTGAGGGCTGGTTCCGTGATGGGGAGAATGGAAACTTCGATTACTATAATTCGTGGGCATTTCACTATCTTTTATTTTGGATCGATCGTATAAACCCTGATTTTGATCATCAATTTATTACACAAAGTTGCGCCGAATTTGCCAAAACATTTCGCTATTTCTTTACACCATGCGGATTTCCTTTTTTTGGGAGAAGTATTAGTTATCGGCTTGCAGCACCTGTAGCGCTCATGGCGAATGCCATTCAATCGGGTCGGGCTGATGGGCAATTAAAGCGGATCATTTCTACGCTAACCCATTTCTTCATACTACATGGCGCGGAACAACATGGCGTCATCACCCAGGGATTGTTTCAAGCCGATCGTCGGTTGATGGATGGCTACAGCGGTAGCGGCAGCAGTTTATGGTCACTGCGGACATTAATATTGATGCTTTATTCTGGAACAGAATGTGGCTTGTGGGATACTGATGAAGCACCTCTGGAAATTGAAACTGCATCATTTGATTTTACTATCGACGCCATTTCAGCTCGCGTCACGGGAATTAAAGAAACGCAAGAGGTCATTGTAATATTTGCTCATGATCAGTATCCTGATGCTCCTTTCAAGGATGGCAAATTAATAAAGCAAGGATGGTGGCCAATTGTTCTTGAAAGTGTCTCCGGGCGCTCAACACGTCCTAAAAACAACTTATTACGTAAGGGGGTTACGACTTTTAGTTCCCGATTAAATTTATACCTCTGAGAATATAACGACATAAATAAATCTAATATTAATAAAGGTAGCTTATGAAAAACTATCAACGGCCCTGTATTCTGTTTTTTACAGCATTAATGATGATAAGTGCGTTTCCCGCGTTTGCCGGGGGATATATCCAATTCGGTAGTGAGTACGAATACTATCCACAAAAAGAAAACATTGCCTATCATCGACTGACGTCTTACAACCCGTATATTCGCTTCAGTTATCGACCGCAAGACTCTGACTGGACGTACTCCGGCCGTATTCTTTTAAAAGAGTATCCATATAAGAATGATTATAATAATAAAGTAAGCACCTCTCAATCTGGGTTGTATGAACTATACGCCACTAACTATATTAAAAGTGGTAATTTTATCTTCAGACCGGGGATTGGTTTTCGGATCATTCCTTATGATAAAGCAAACTACTATGGTGAGCGATATGAGCGACAACTCAGAATACTGCCTCAATTCGATTATCTGCTGACGCAGGACTCCCGCTTTTACCTGAATGGATTCTTTTATATCGCCGACTCAAAAGGAAGCCGTAAGAACGACAGAACTACCGACCCTTATAACAATGGCGAATGTAAAGCCAGTGATGCCAATGCCTTTGGTTTTTGTTCTAAAAAATACAGTGACTGGGGATATGAGTTCGACGCAGGAGTCCGCCATAACATTAACAGCACGAATAGTGTAGCATTGGGGGTTCATACGGAGTTTGATGACGTTACGAATAACTATGATGATCAGCTAATTCAGGGAACACTGGATTACCAATATCGTACAGGAAAATTAACGTTAGGGCCATATGTCCGTATTGCTCTTGATCGCAGTATTAAACTGAAATCAGAAAAGAACCCTGCTTCAAATATTACTTTAAAACAACCTTATAACCGCTATGGCTTACGCGCAAATTATTCCTTTAACGGACGTTGGTCTATGGGTGCCGAAACCTATTATCAGGAAGAGAAAATGCAGGATCAGTCTGGCAACGATATGCAGTCGCGGCAGAAATGGTTTTATAAGCTGAACGTTCAGTATAATTTCTGATTATAGAGGGTGACATCAATGAAAAAGACAAATTTAGCATTTTCGCTATTGTGCTTAAGTATGGGCAGCGTACATGCACAGATCGCTACCGAAAATGTAAATCTGCCAGTAGTAAAATCAACTACCACAACGTCAACCCAGCAACAGCATATTATTGAGCGTATGCGTGATACCTGGCGGCAGAATTTTGTGCCTTCAGGCCCAGCGGCGCCAGAATTATCAGCAGAGTATGTGGCAAGTTTAAACAAAACGGCCAATATATTCTGGAAAGGAATAGATAAAAATACCCCCGCAGGCCAGTTATGGGCAGATACCGTACTGGATAGTGAAAGCACATCAGGACGCCTGAAACTGGGCACTACTCTTTATACGGTATACCAACGCCTGTTCACCCTGGCAAAAGCCTGGGCTACGCCGGGGACAGATCTTTATAAAAATGCTCAGTTGAATACTGTACTTAAATCAGCGCTGATCAATCTGAACCAGGACTATTATAACGATCAGACCCCAGAATGGGGAAACTGGTGGAACTGGGAGTTAGGCATTTCACGCAGTGTTAACAATACTCTGGTGATACTTTATGATGATCTCCCTTCCACGCTGATTGATAAATATAATCTCGCGACCCGACATTTTGTTCGCGACCCTCGTTATTTAGCTGAAGGAAGCGGAGCCCCCTACTCCACAACAAAAAATGCCTTTACGTCGACTGGCGGAAACCGCATTGACAGCGCAATGGTCGTTTTTGTTCGGGGTCTCCTGGCTAACGATCCTGGAGAAATTAGCGCTGCAGTAACTTCAGTACCTGAAGTGCTTAACACCGTTCAGTCCGGAGATGGTTTCTACAAAGACGGATCGTTTATCCAGCATAAAGATTTACCTTATAGCGGAACCTATGGCCAGGTTTTGCTGAATGGTCTGGGATTAATTAAAAACAGCGTCGCAGGTACACCATGGGATTTCTCAGTTGAAGATAATCGCCGTATTTATGACGTGATCAGACAAGCTTTTTTACCTTTACTTCATGAGGGAAAAATGCCCGATGCCGTCAATGGGCGCAGTATTTCACGTAAAAATGGGCAGGATCAGGATGTTGGCGCATCAGTTATGAATGCCATTGCATTGTTTGTTAATGGTGCGCCACCAGAAGAAAAGCGCCACATTGAACAGGTATTAAAAGCCCAGCTAAATTCAAAAACAACGGAATATTATCACACTCACTTGCCAGAAAACTTAACCTCCTGGCAGGTTATTACGCGTATTCAACAGCATAGCCATTTGCCACCGGCCCCCCGAACAGCGGGCGGTAAACTGTATGCAGATATGGATCGTCTGATTTATCAGGGTACAAACTATCTGGCTGTTGTAGCGATGCATTCCAATCGTACTGGTAGCTACGAATGTATTAATAACGAGAATCTAAAAGGGCAGAGAACATCTGATGGGATGACCTGGCTGTATTTGCCCAATGACGATCAATATCGTGATTACTGGCCTGTGGTCGACAGTCGGTTTTTACCAGGCACCACCTCTGCTGGCGAGCAGGGTTGGTGTGATGAGCAATACCGTGTGACTCAGTTAGGTCGGGCAAATATCGCCTGGGCGGGTGGCAATACTCTGAATAAATGGGCAAGCGCGAGTATGCATTTAAAAGTGCCGACTTATTCACTCAAGGCGAAAAAATCCTGGTTCATGGCACCGCATGAAATGATCATGCTTGGGAGCCAGATATCCAGTAGTAGCCCGGCGGTAACGACCATTGCTAATCAGAAAATCAGTGGCTCGGCAAAAGTGCTTGTTGATGGCATCGTCTTGCTGCCCGGAGAAGAGAGAAAAGCAACTCAATCTGTCGTTTTAAACGATAAAGGTAATAACATTATCTGGAAGCCATTAGCTGGCTCAAGCGCACAAGTTAGTGTGAAACAACGTCAGGGTAACTGGGCCGATATCGGCACCTCATCCGGTAAAGTTTCGGCACAATTTTTAACCATTATCCAGCCTCATAGCGCAGAATCAGATAATCATTATGCCTGGGTTGTCTTCCCCTCGGGGTCCGCATCCCCTTCCGTAAATGCTGACATAACGCTCCTTGCGAATGATGCAAAAGTCCAGGCTGTGTCGCTACCAGGTCAGCAGGTTATTTATGCTAATTTCTGGCGTTCTGCAACTGTGGGAGGCATTCATGCATTGACGCCAATGTCCCTGATTATGACGCCAACAACACAAGGTTATCAGATAGCAGTATCTTCACCACGTCGTGATAGTCGGGTGTCATTCCAACTGCCCGATAATGCAATCCCATTCCATATTTCCAGTGACCCTGATAAGCGCGTATCTCTTAACGGGGAGATCGTCAGCGTGAATATGACCAATCTACGCGGCAGTAGTTATTCTTTTGAATTATCTAAAAATAAATAGGATGCAGCCATGGATAAAATAATTTTCTGTCATCGCTCTGCTGGATATGGTTCTTCCCTGCTATTGGCGGTGTTTTCATTATCTTTTATTTCCAGCTCAGTGAATGCTGCTATTTCTTCTGATTGTTCGGGATCATCTTATTGCACTAATAAAACAATAGATGCCAATACTGCTGGATATATCGATAAATCTCCTGTTTATTTTTTAGGGAATACAGATCTTACTGTTTCTGCCAGCCAGGCCTTTAATAATAACAAAGGTACCTATGAGTTCAGAGAGAATACGCATGTAAAAGTCAACGCCGAGTCAGGATTAAATGGCGGTACATACACGCTAAGAGGCGGAAGTACACCAGGGAAAGTTGAAATCGATATCAATGCCAGTTCTGGTATAAACAATGCCAAGTTAACTGCTCTCGCTGGTAGTAATGGCGTAGTCAATGCCAATACTGAAAAAGCAATTAATGGCGGTAGTCAGATATTCAATGCTGGAACAACACTAAACATCAATGCAGCCGATGGCGTATTTAACAGCACGGGACTGACATTCACAGATGCGACACTTAATTTAAACGCATCCGATGCCTTTAGTAAAAATTCGATGTCCTCTGGTAATGTTGGCAGTGTTAAAGGAACGTCAACGGTTAATATCAATGCCACGGGGGGAATGTCTGGTGGGCAGTTAAACATTCAGGATTCCAGCGAGGTCAATGTGACTGGAAACGGTAGTGTCACTGGAGGCACGTTACTGTTCACTGGGAGTTCAGTATTAAATGCGGATACCGCTAATGCTATTGCGGGAGAAACGAATAATACGAATAAACAGATATTTCAATCTGGTACGACAATGAATGTGAATGCAGCCACGGCACTCAGTGGTGGCAATCAAACATTTAACGATGCAACATTAAATGTCAATGCCAGTCAAGGTATAAGTGGTGGATATCAGATCCTGGCAAAAAGCTCAGTCCTGAATACAGAAGCAGATCAGGCTATTATTGGAGGACAAATAAAATTACAGGATAATGCAGTATTTAATGCTAACGGTAAATCAACAATTACCGGGGGGATACAAAATTTTAACGATAATAGTATATTAAATGCCAATGGCGAAAATACCCTGTCTGGAGGCAGACAGAATTTTAGTGGAAACAGCATCCTGAATGGCAACAGTAAAGGGGCGATTTCTGGTAACAGCAAACAAATATTTAGTAATAATGCTATATTTAACGCCAATGTCAGCCAGGCAGTTACTGGTGGCACATCTACCACATTTAAAGACGATGCTGTCATGAACATTTCAGCACAGCATGCTGTGGATGGCGGAAATTTATTATTTGATGGTAATTCGACATTAAACATTAATACTGCGGATACCATTAATGGTGGCGAGCAGCGTTTTAAAGGGAATTCACTGATAAATCTGAATCATGAAAACTCGTTATATAATACAACATTGAAACTAGAAGGAAATGCCAGTGTCAATATAAACGCCGATAATGCTTTGAATTATACTGACCATATCGTTTTTTCAAAAACGTATGACACTACAACAGGCAGTATACTGGATGTTAACGGACACTCCCTAACCATTGGTAGTATCAGTGGTAATGATACCAATGCGGTAATCAAAAATAGTAGTGCTCAGGATGCCATTCTGACTACCGGTTTGTATGATTATGGTGTGTTTGCCGGGCAAAGTTACCAATATGATTCTTTTCTACAGCGTGGCGCGATGCGTGCAGATGCTGTCGTCAGCAGCGCATTGGGAGATATTACCCGTCAGGCTGGACTGGCGCTCATACCACAGTTTGCTGACAGACTCGTTCCGGAACCCAGTGGAATGGCCCAAAATGGCCAAGGGATCTGGGTACGTACCCTTTACGGACAACAGGAAAATCAAGGTGACGGAGCCACAAATGCGGCATGGAATGGCCACGTAAAAGGTATCCAAATTGGGGCTGATTTATGGCCTGCTGATGAAGACAGCAGTCATAAACTGGGTGTTTATGTGGGTTTTCTCGACAGTAATGCTAATGTATCGGGCAAAACCATTTACACCTCGAATGCCCAGCTTGGAAGCTACCAGCTCAATACTTACGCTACAGGTTTATACTGGCGTTATACAGCAACCCAGGGCTGGTACACAAACACCACTTTACAACTGGCCCGGTATTCTGGACAGGTAGAATCGAATAACAGTACACGTAAACCTGATATTCATGGTCGTGGGCAGATTCTGGCTTTTGAAGCGGGCTATCCGCGAGTACTAAATGAGGCGCTGACACTGGTGCCACGAATTTCTGTATCCTGGCAGAAAGTTAAATTAGATGACTATCGTTATGATGATTTAAACGTTAATAACGATCTGGATAATCAGTTAACCGCCTCCGCTGGAGCTCGTTTGTACTGGAATACTATGACGATATCCGGGGTCCAGTGGTCCCCCTTCCTTGATGCAGAGCTGAATAATCAACTGACCGCCAGAGACAGAAATAATGTTAGCGTAGGCAGTACGGGATACCAGGATTCATTACTTACATCCTATAATGGTTCTGCTGCAAAAATAAGCGGCGGCGTGACCGTCAAGCTGAATGATTATACAAATTATTATATCGAGGTTGATTATCAAAACGGTCTTAGTGAACGATCCGAAAAGACCTGGCAGGGAACAACAGGGGTCAGTTTATACTGGTAACTATTGGCCATTATTAAATAATTTAAGGAGTGGCGATGAAATATATCATGCTGTTTCTCATGGTAATAATGCTAAATGCATGTGAATCAGCTCAAAATTTTAAACGTCCAGAATTATCTCAACAAAACTGTGATACATGTAACATTGATGATGCTGACAGCCCAATTTTTGATGATTAATACGCAAAATCCATGTTAATGCTTACCTTGCGGAGCACCTTGATAAAGGTGCTCCGCGAGCGTTCAGCATTCTGTGTCACGTTGAAAATTTTAGCGTCATCACATTGTTGGGGTTTGAGATCCAACCGTACGAAAACGTACGGTAAGAGGAAAATTATCGTCTGAAAAATCGATTAGTAGACAAGAAAGTCCGTTAAGTGCCAATTTTCGATTAAAAAGACACCGTTTTGATGGCGTTTTCCAATGTACATTATGTTTCGATATATCAGACAGTTACTTCACTAACGTACGTTTTCGTTCTATTGGCCTTCAGACCCCTACTTAGAGAAAAAGGAATATCTGACGTTAAAGGAAGTAGCTCATCCCTTAGCTCACGGGTAGAACAGTGGACTTTGTCATGGCAGAGCAAAGTCACTAGTTAGTATAGATAACATTTTGGTTTAACAAGCGTAACAGATAAATGACTTAGCTATTATGGCTTATTACGCATAAATAAGGGTGAGTACACCGTATTAAGATAAAGTATCTAATTCGTTTCAATCTGTCTGAAATATACTCCATTGCATATAGTAAGTAACTGACCTACCTGAGTATTGTAATACCTTACAGATCACCTAGGGTCTCTATCACTAACATTACAATGGTGACTGTGATAATGTGGTGCCTTATATTTAAGGATGATTGTAAGATGTCTTGCGATTAGGCAAGTCATCAATGGAAATTGATGTAACGGTTTCGGAGTAGATGTGACGTTTCTCGGCCATTTAATTAGTTATTTATTCTTGTTATTCAGCATGTGGCCAGTTTTTATTGTGTTATTTATTGGGCTTTCGCTTGCTTTATACGGTGTGTTGATGCATAAAACTGCAATCTTCTGCTTCCTTACGGGCATCATCATTGGTTTAGCTGGTTGGTTTTATGGATAATCATTAGTGCAGCAAATAGAGGAATATGACGTTATATTTTTGCAAGTCAATGTCGGTTTTCTTCATTATCTTCAAGCAGATATAGATTTTTATCATACTGTAATGCCGGTTTTTTTGAGACTTTACGTTGTTCTTGCCAGGTGTATGTTGCACCCAGATTTTTATCATTCTCGAACGGACGGTGAACGTCAAAATCGTGGCGTGGCGGCTTCGCAAACCGACGGTTGTAGTCAGCCATGAACTCTTCGGCAAAGGCGTTTGCTACCTCGGGTGTACTGATACCACGAAGCCGCAGTTCCTTGAATCGCCACAGGTTTAATAGACACCTCAGAGTCATTTAAGATGACCTTCGCCGACGCCGAGTATGCCGGCAAGGGCAAGCAGACCCGCAAGGAACTGTTCCTGATCGAGATGGATCAGGTGGTGCCGTGGAAAGGGCTGATTGCCCTGATCGAACCGCATTATCCGAAAGGCGAAGGTGGTCGCCCGGCGTATCCCTTGATGGCGATGCTGCGTATCCATCTGATGCAGAACTGGTTCGGCTACAGCGATCCGGCCATGGAAGAAGCGCTGTACGAGACGACCAGCCTACGTCAGTTCGCCGGGCTGAGCCTGGAGCGTATTCCTGACGAAACCACCATCCTCAACTTCCGTCGTCTGCTGGAGAAACATGAGCTGGCAGCCGGCATCCTCTGCGTGAACAATGGCTACCTGGGGGATCGCGGTCTGTCGCTGCGCCAGGGCACTATCGTCGATGCCACGCTGATCCACGCGCCCAGTTCAACCAAGAACCAGGACGGCAAGCGCGACCCGGAAATGCACCAGACCAAGAAGGGGAACCAGTATTACTTTGGCATGAAGGCGCACATCGGCGTTGATGATGAATCGGGGCTGGTACACAGCGTGGTGGGCACGGCAGCCACCGTGGCGGATGTCACCCAGGTCGACAAACTGCTGCACGGCGACGAGAACGTCGTCTGCGCCGATGACGGCTACACAGGCGTCGAAAAGCGCTCCGAGCATGCCGACCGAGAAGTGATCTGGCAGGTCGCAGCACGCCGCAGCACCTACAAGATGCTCGATAAACGCAGCGCCCTGTACAAAGCCAAGCGCAAGATCGAGAAGGCCAAGGCGCAAGTGCGAGCGAAGGTAGATCCCCCATTTCGCGTGATCAAGCGGCAGTTCGGCTACACCAAGGTACGTTTCCGAGGGCTGGTGAGGAACACTGCACAACTGGTGACGCTGTTTGCCCTGTCGAACCTATGGATGGCCCGCCGACATTTGCTGGCAAGCGCAGGAGAGGTGCGCCTGTAATGCGGAAAATGGCCGTCGCAAGGTGCTCGCGACGGCTGAAAGCACCGAAATGAGCGGGTGAACCGATCGTTTTTGATCGGTTCACCGCTTTCAAAATCAGCAGTGGCTGAAGTCAGCCGGAAATACAGGGCTACTTCAGACCATCCCTAGCTAGGGCTCGTAGTTCGGCGCAAGGCTGAAGTCGCTTGGCTGCTTCGCTGTGCAGATCCATGACCCACTTTCCATCAAACTCCCGGTTGTAGTTCCACAAGCATCTCGCGAGTCTTGCCGGCCCGCTCCACTAACAAGACCACAACATCTCCAACGTTCTTGTCGTCTAGCCGGGCCTGTAATGTGGTGACGTCGTCGACGGCGATACCGTCGATGCTGATAACGCGATCGCCGGGCACGATGCCGCCTGCGGTGACCTCGACGCCGACGAGCCCGGCCCTGTGCGCCGCCGAGCCCGGCGTCACGCGCAATACGAATACGCCCTTACTGCCGGTCAGCGCCTGCAGACGCGCGTTGATCTGCTCATCCACCTCGATGCCCAGCGCCGGACGGATGTACTTGCCGGTCTTTATGAGTTGCGGCACCACGCGCATGACGGTATCGACCGGCACCGCAAAGCCTATGCCGGCCGAGGCGCCAGACGGACTGTAGATGGCGGTATTGATTCCGATCAGCCGCCCAGCCGAATCGAGCAGCGGGCCACCGGAATTGCCGGGGTTGATGGCGGCGTCGGTCTGGATCAGGTGATCGATGGCAGGGCCGCCCGCTTCTCCCGGCAACGAGCGGTCGAGCGCGGAGACGATACCAGTGGTGAGCGTCCAGTCCAGGCCGAAGGGGTTGCCGATAGCGAACACCTTCTGACCCACCTTGAGGTCGGCACTGGTGCCGACCGGCACGGCCGGCGGGCGCTTGAAACCGACGCCGATCTTGAGCACGGCGATGTCGTGCGCGGGGCTCGTCCCCACCAGCGCGGCCTGGTTGTCGCGGCCGTCGGCCAGTTTGACGGTGGCTTCGGACGCGCCCTGGATGACGTGGAAGTTGGTAACGACGTGGCCGGCGTCGTCCCAGATGAAGCCCGAGCCAGTGCCGCGCGGCACGGAGAACACGTTGCGCGTCCAGACATCGCGTACTAATTGCGCGGTGGTGATGTAGACCACCGAGGCGCGCGATTTTTCGAACAGTTCGATGGTGGTTTTCTCGTCCGCCGCCAGATCGCCACGCGCCATCACGGTGCGTTCTGCTGCCTCGCGCGGACTGAACCATGCCTCGATGGCGGGCAGAAACTGCCACAGCAGCATGAGCGCGGCAATGCAGGCGGTGATGAAGAGCCCGCGCCGGACGAAGCGGTCCGGCGCGGGGCGTTGGTACGGGTCGAGATAGGCCATGAGACGTCTCCTGTTGATGGGCAATCAGCGCCACAGCCCGCTCGGGCGCCAGCGCGGTGGGCTCGGGATTGCCCCATCCCGGCCATAGCCAGGCACGCCAGGAGCGGCTGACCCGCGCGATTTTCGCCAGCGCGGACGCCAGCCCCTGCGGGTCGCCAGTCAGTTCCGCCGCAAGGCGGTCAGCGTCGAACTCACGAACGCGAGACAAGCCGAGCTGTGCGAGCAGGGCCAGCTGGGGCGATGCGGCCAATAACAATAGACCAGGCCAATAGACCTCCGCCGCGCCAACCAGCTGCGCGGGCAGGCTGAGCAGGACGCGATCTGTCCCATAAGGGCCAGTAGGCTCGTGAGGCGACTGTTGGAATCCGCCAGCCCCATGACACGCAGATCCTCATTAGCGATGTGCGCGACCTCGTGCACGAGCACACCCGCCAGCTCGCGTGGGCTCAGGCTGCGCAGCAGGCCATCGGTGAGGGCGATCGATGCCTCCTGCTTCGATCCCGGTGGCGAAGGCGTTGACGACGGCGTTGACGACGGCACTGGGCACATAGTGCGGCACCGGCGTGGCGGGCAAACCGGCACGGGCGGGCAGCTCGCGCAACAGGGCCCACATCTCGTGGGCTTCTTGCGGGTGCAAGGCCCGTACGCGGTACAGGCGCAAGCTCAGCGCCGACGCGGCTACCGGTTCCAGCAGCAACGCACCTGCAACGGCAAACAGCGCGAGCCACAGGCAGCCTTCCCCAAACGGCAGTCTCCCTGCTGCGGCTGCGATCCCGACCATGGTCAGGACCAACAGCCCGGTCTGCAGGCGGTTGAGTCAGCGGTGTTGCAAGAGCGCCGTGCGCGGATCACTGGGATGATGACGGGTCATGCTCAGAGGTCTCGGCGGCGCGGTCGCCGCGCTTGCTCAGCAGCCAGTAGGTCACACCCAGAGCCAGCGTGGCGCTTGCCAGCGCGGCTATCTTTGCGGGGCTCGCGTCGGAGTCGAGGATCACGAACTTGCGGGAGAGTGCGATCAGCGCGATCAGGACCACCGTCTTGACCTGGATGATGCTGTCCCGACGCAGCGCCACGCGCACGATGGAATGCTTGAACTCCATCGCGATCAAGAGCGTCATGATCATGCCGAACACGCTCTGGAATACCTTGTGGTCCAGGGGATTGAAGGCATCGAGAACCAGCAGCGTGAAGACGATGGCGATGAGCTGGAACAGCGACACCACGATGATGACGGCGATCACCGCCGACAGCACGAGCGCGACAACCTGCTCGAAGCGCTCGTAAAAACTCATGATGGCCAATTGGTCACGTAAGACCTGAAATGGGTTAAGGCGTGTTGATTTCATGACGATGAACTCCCTGGAAAACGGTTGCTGTCGAGACGGCGGCGCATTGCGCTGATGTGTCCTTCAATCAGCTCGGTCGACATGCCAAGCGTCGACATCACCTGTTCCGCCAGCCCAATAGCTGCGGCAAAGGATTGCTGATACACGCGCACGTTGGGCATGGCGCGAAATGCATCGGCCGCGGTCGTACTTCTGCATGACACCCACAAGGTCAGCGCCGGACGGTGCTCGGCAATCGCCTGGGCGATGCGCAACGCTTGCTGGGCATGGGCGAACGTCAGCACCACCAAGTGCGCATGCGTCAAGCCGGCAGCCAGCAAGGTATCGGGCCGACTGGCATCGGCATGGAACACCGGCGCGCCGGCGGCACGCGCGGCCTCGACCTTCTGCGCGTCCGCCTCCAGCAGCAGATGCGCCACGCCGGCGTGGCGAAGAATCTCGCTGACTGTCAGGCCAAGCTCGCCCGCGCCGCAAATGATGACATGGTCTCGATATTGCGTCGTCTGCGCGGCGATCTCGACTTCTTCAGCCTGGGGTGGCTGAATGACGCCGCCGGTGCGGCTCAAGAACCGGGCAAGTACATCGTGATGGCGGATCAGTAGCGGTGCCAGGGCCATGCTGAGCACCAGCGCGACCAGCATGGGTTGGACGACGGTCGCGGGGATCAGATGCTGCTGCAAGACCGTGCCCAACAACAGCAGGGCGAACTCGCCGCCGTGCCCCAACGCTATGCCCGTGCGCCAGGCATCGAGGGCGGACAGGCGCGTCGCCCGCAAGGCCAGCGTATTGAGCAGGATCTTGACCGGTACCAGCACCACCAGCCACGCCAGCACCGCCAGCGGTGCCGAAAGAATCTGTGCTGCGTCCAGTTGCAGGCCGATGGTCACGAAGAACACGCCCGACAACACATCGCGAAACGGCCTGAGGTGGCTTTCCATGTGGTGCCGGAAGTCGCTCTCGCCCAGCACCATCCCGGCGAGGAAGGCCCCCAGGGCGGCGGATACGCCGACCGCGTGCGCAGCGGCGGCGGCAGCCACCACCACGCACAAGGAGACGAGCACGAACGATTCCTCGTGGCCCCGCCGTGCCACCCAGCCCAGCAGGCCATGCAACAGACGGCGCGAGGCGAGGGCCGCTGCCGCGAACAGCAGCAGCACACCGAATACTTCGAGCAGCACATGCTCGATCTTCGGCGACTCGCCGCGCGCCCAGATCGCCAGCAAGGCCAGCAGGGGCACGCTGGCCAGGTCCTGAAAGACCAGCACGGCGATGGCACTGCGTCCGTGGCGGGTGGTGAGCTCACCTTGGTCGGCCAGTTGTCGGCTGACCAGCGCCGTGGACGACATGGCCGCCGCAGTGCCGAGCAGCGCGGCGCTCTGGCCGGGCTGCCCCAGCCACATCAATAGCAGGATCAGCGGCGGGGCTACGGCGATCATCTGCAGAGCGCCCGCCATCAGCACCGTCCTGCGGGCGAGCCAGAAGTCTCCGAGGGAGAATTCCAGTCCGACCATGAACAACAGCAGCGCCACGCCCAGCTCGGACAGAAAGCTCAGCGTCTCCCCCGGCGCGATCACGCCGATGACTGAGGGGCCCAGTACAACGCCGACAGAGAGATACCCCAGCAAGGCGGGCACTCTGAACGCCGCCGTCGCCATCGCCGCCAGGCTGCAAGCCGCCAGCAGGATTAGTGTAGTGCCGAGCAAGCCCTGCATCGGTCAGCGTCCCACTTGCGTCGACGTCCAGCGCACGATGTCCTGCGCGCCCATCACGCCGGCCTGACGGGCGATCTCCCGCCCACCCTGGAACAGGGCGAGCGTCGGGATGCTGCGGATACCGAACTGCGTGGCCAGGTGGGGCTCAGCCTCGGTATTCACCTTCGCCAGCCGGATCCTCGGTTCGAGCTGGTACGCCGCTTGCTGGAACTGTGGCGCCATCATCTTGCACGGCCCGCACCATGGCGCCCAGAAATCGACCAGCAGCGGCAGATCGCTGCGCTCCACGTGGCGCGAGAACGTCGCCGTGGTCAACTCGATGGGCTCGCCCGTGAACAAGGGCTGCTGGCAGCGGCCACAGTTGGGATGTTCCGATAGCTTCGCAGTCGGTACGCGGTTGATGGACTGGCAATGCGGGCAGACGAGGTGAAGATCATTCTTCATGGTTCGCCTCCTTGGACCACAGTGAGGCTGCCTCGCTTCGGATCACAGACAATGCCGACCAATCAACGCCTTGGAGCCAATCGTTCCCGTTTTTGCTTACTCCGGCCTCTTCCAGATGAGCAGCGATGAATGCTTCGGCCTGCATGAGCCACCTTCGGACAGCATCTTCCTTACTAGGAATCAGCAGGATTTCAGAGACGCTGCTGGCATTCAGCCCGTCCACACGGATAAGCAGAAAAATGCGCCGCCACAAACGCGGCATGTCCTTCAGCAGGTCAAATGCAAAAGCGAACTCGCTCGTCCGATCAATCAGCTCCTCCTGTTCCGCGATCGTTGCGACATCGGGATGCTGACTGCCAGCGAAAATATCGGCCAGCTTGAGTGTGTCATCGTGCTGATAAAATTCGAAGATTTCCTCTTCCACCATGGCCTCGGCCACGTCTTGGGCATCCGGTTCGACCGGCGCGTCCAGAGAAACGAATTCGCCAAATTGCCGGCTGCTTGCCACTTCGTTATCCAGGACGGCGAACAGATGCTTCAAAAGACCGGTGTAAGCCTCTTTTTCCCCCGGCACGGATTGCCATTCCACCTTAGCTCGGACAATCGCTTCATCCACCACGTCGCGCAGCGTCGGATAATCGCGCGGTAAATCGCCGACGGCCCGCAGATAAGCCAGCTCACGCCTTGCGACAGCCTCAAGTTTCGACAGTAGAGGCATTCGGATCACCTCGGCCTCATGGGCGGCTGATGCGGGTTTTGCGGCAATCCGCACCTTGAGCTCGCGCAAGCGCTCGCGTCGTGCTTTGCGCTTGATTTGATCCTGAGCATGCAGTCGGTCAAAATGCTTCTTGGCCTGACGGAACAACGACTTTGCGAGCATCTGCGCGAGGGGCGTCAGCTCGTCATGTGATGCAGTAACACTGACAATCTTTTTGCCGGGCAGGTGCATATAGCCACTGGCCAGAAATTGCCGCTTGATCTTGTCGCGATCAAGGACGATTTGAAGTCGCGCTGAATCTTTAGTGTGTTTGTCGAGCAATGGCTTGAGGGCGTGCTCGATCACATTTCCCAAAGCTCTCTGCCAAGGTTCATGAAACTCTTTGTCGATAGCTCGATAGCTATATTGTATCTGCATGTATGACTCCTTCGATGTCATTTCTATGGAGGCATGAATAGAGGATGCTCATATCCATAGATTTTGGTTTGGTACGCTCTTACCCCAGGCGCGTTTTGCGAAGACTCCAACTCAAGAACAAAAGCGTGACGCCATAGACTGCCGCATGGAAACCCAACAGCCAGCCTGCGGCCACGAATGACTCGACCGGACGGGTAAAAAATATCAACAAGACGATAGCACCAAGGATAATCGAGAGCAGTCCACTGAGGGCAAGCCAGATTTCACCCTTGATTTCCCGACGCAGCCGAACGGCGGCGGATATCTCCAGCACACCGGTGAAAATCGCCCAGAAGCCCACGCTAGCCCATAAAAAAGAAGCCAGGACTATCGTGGCGACCCAAGGAGCAACCAGGACGACGACGCCCGTAAGTATGCCGACAATGCCGCTGAACAGCAGCCAGCCCCAGCGCTCTTTTTTCTGGATATGGCGCACCGCTGCAAACAAGTTGAACGCGCCATTGACCAAGGAAAATGCGCCGAACATGATGGTCATGGCCAACAGAGCCGATTGTGGCATCCAGAACGCGAGGGCTGCAAAAATCAATGCCAAGACACCGCGCAGCACAAAAAGCCACCAATTTTGGCTCAGCGAACACAGTGCTTTGGTGGGGTCATCCGCATTGGAATTGGCGATGGTGTCTGTGTTCATGCAATATCTCCTAAAGATCTATACAAAATAAAAAATCAAACACTCATGGGACAAGAGAGGGGGCGCTATGCGCCCCCTCTCCAGCGGTTTCAGAACAACCTGGACAGTTTTGCCTTGACTTCATCGAGCCAGCCTTTTCCGAAGCCTCCCCCTCCCGTCTTTTCCTTGATTTTCTTGAGTTCAGCGTACAGGGGCTCAAAGTCCTTCCTTTTTCCATAGCCCAGCAGTTCTGCCATTTCCAACTGCTGCCGGGCTTCGTTCAACAATGTCTCCAGGCGCTCATTGGATGCTTCGCTGCGCTGACCATCTTCTACCAGGGGCTCGGCGCGCTTCAGGAGCAGCTTCGCACGCAGGACGGGCAGCGGAAGCACGCTGCGCTCCTCGACCAGCGTGTTGAGCGCTGACTGCAGCGCGGCTTTGGCTTCTTCGATCTTGCCCTGATCGATCAGCGGCACTACTGCCTTCACGGCTGCGGGATAGGACGCCAAAGGGATGTTGGTGACCGTGATCACGATTTCACTGGCCAGCAAAGCCAGCACGTGGCGAGCCTGTTGCACCTCGCCATGTTTGAGGGCATCCAGCGCCTCGTCGGTCATCGCCTCAATGGTTTCCGTGTTGGCAAACAAGTCGTGCACGATGGTGCGCACATCAACGCCGGCCAGGGCGAGCGTGGGTTCGCGCGCGACGATCAGCTCCAGCTTTCCCGTCACTTCGGCCAGCGTTGCCAATGCGCGTGCAGTGTCCTTGCCGTCAAGTGCGGCCAGCGCTGATTTGGTCAGCGACAAGGCCGAGACTGCCTCATCGAGGACTTGTTTACGTTTGTCTGCCGCCTGCGAGTCCGTTTCTTTCTGAACCTCAGGCTGTACCTCCGTGACGACTTCAGGCTTGGACTCTGGACTGACAGGAAGGCTGCTTACCGCGGCCTGTTCGTTTTTTCCTTCGTTCGTCGCATTGGGATTCGGTGTTTGCTCATTCATGGTGATATGCCTCGTATGAGATAGTGAAAATAGGCGAATCTGTTGGGGCTGAATGCGAACATCGCGAGAATGACCGACAGAGCAGTCAGCCCCTTCATCACCTCAAAACAGCTTTTGGATGCGCGTCTTCAACTCGTCGAACCATCCCTTGCCGCTTTTGCCACCAGCCGACTTTTGCTCAATGGACTTCACCTGATCGAAGATGGGTTTGAAGTCCGCCTTCTTGCCATAACCCAGGATCTGCGCCATCTCGATCTCCGTGCGCACGGACGACAGCAAGGTGCTGAGCTCCTCGTTCTGCTTGGCATCGCGCCTGTCGGTCTCGGCCAGCTTTTCAGCTTTTGCCATCGCGGCTTCGGCCCGTAGCACGGGCAGAGGAAAGGCGACCGAGGTCACCACCAGCGTGTTCAGTGCTCGGGCGAGTTCCGCTTTGGCGTTGTCGATCTTGCCGCTGTCGATGAGCCGTGCGGCCGACTTGATCGCTGCCGGGTACGTTGCCATCGGAAGGTTGTCGGTTTGGATTACGATTTCGCTGGCCAGATTGGCAACGATGGGCCGGGCCTTTTGCACCTCGCCATCACCCAACAACTCCCGAGACAACTTGACCGCTTTCTTTACCGATTCCACGTTGGCGTGGATATCGTGGGTGATGACGCGTACATCGACCGGCGCCAAAGCAAGTTTGGCATCGCGTGCCAATACCAGTTCCAGCTTTCCGCTGGCCAGTTCCAGCGCAGCAAGCGCCTCCTTGGTCTTGTTTGCATCAAGGAGGGTCAAAGCCTCCTGGGTCTTGGTGAGCGCCGTGATGGCGTCTTGAGTGAGCTCGGCACGCTTTTTATCGGCTTCCCGGGCGGCCTTGTCATCTACCTGTGGCTGTGCCGCCTTGGATGCGGCAGAGGGTGCTGCAGCACCTGGGCTAGAACCTGCCGCCGATTGGGCCAGAGCCGGTCCGCTCAGTCCGACGACGACCGCCAGGGCAAGTGCGGAGAAGGTGTATTGTGGCTGTTTGATATTCATGATCTTGGGCTCCTGATTGAAGTTAGTTGACTGAGATTTCAATCTGTTTCGGTTTGGCTTGCTCGGCCTTGACAAGCCGCACTTCCAGTACGCCGTCTTTCATGGAAGCCGTCACCTTGGTCGGATCAACGTTGTCAGGCAAGACAAAGCTGCGCACAAAGCGGCCATAGGCACGTTCGATGCGGTGGAACTTCTTGCCCTGCTCCTCTTTTTCCAGTTTGCGCTCGCCGCTGATGGTGAGCACACCGTTTTCCGCGCTGACGCGCACGGCATCCCTGGGGACCTCCGGCAGATCCAGCTTGAGGAGGAATGCGTTCTCATCCTCGCTGATGTCCGCCATTGGAGCCCAGTCCGCCGTGGTCATGGCTTCGTTGCCGGTACGGGCGCCCTGTCGCTGGGGTATTCGTCCGAACATCGTCGCCAGGCGGTTTTGCAATTCATCCAGTTCCCGGAAGGGGTCCCACGGAGTCAATGCAGACATATCGGTTCTCCTTGAACAATGCCGACGAATTGGATGACGCACTGAACAGAGCCGTCGGTTTACTCTGAATGGCACCTACTACTGTTTTCAGTTCCGAACAAGTCCTTGAGTCAATTGACGGATATCGCTTTCGTCGAGCGTTTCCCGCGCCAGCAGCTCGCGCGCACAGCGCTCCAGCACCGCGCGGTTGATGTCGAGAATCCGGTAGGCGCGCTCGAACACGCCCATCACGATGTCGCGGATAGCCTGATCGATGCGCGCCTGGGTCGATTCGGCCACCCGGCAACAGCCTTGGCCAGCAATGTCTTGCCGGTGCCCGGTGGGCCGACCAGCAACACGCCCTTGGGAATGCGCGCCCCGAGACGGCCATAGTCCTGCGGATTCTTCAGGAAATCGACGATCTCGACCAGCTCCGCCTTGGCCTCATCCCCCCCGCGACATCGGCGAACGTCACACCGGTGTTCTTTTCCACGAACACCTTGGCACGGCTCTTACCGATGTTGAGAAACCCGCCCATGCCCTGCTTCTCGGCGAAGCGGCGGAACAGGAAGAACCAGACGCCAAAGAAGGCTACCGCTGGCAGGATCCACGACAGCACATCGCGCAGCCAGGTGCTCTCCAACACGCGGGCATAGGGCACGTCGTACTTCGACAGGCGATCGGCAAGATCGGGTTCGACCCTCGTTGCCACGATCGTCGTCTTGCCCCGGCTGTCCGGCGACTTCAGGCGCCCGGTCACCGTACGATCCGACACCAGCACTTCGGCCACGCGCCCCTCGGCCAGCGCCTTCTCGAACTCGCTGTAGGGCACCGGCTCGACGGTTTTCGCCGTCTGCCAGTAGCTCTGCAAACTCAACAACAGCAGGAGGGCAACGATCCAGTAGCCGGTATTCCATTGATTCTTTTTTTCCATGGGCTGTGTTCCTCGAAAGTCGAGTTGCCAGAGGATCAGGTGAACAGACGGGCCGCACCGTCACGCAAACGGATGGCCAGCGAGCGGGAGGGCAGTGCCGCCGCTGATGAGCAGCCCCCACGGCGTGGTCGACCGCGGATCACGCTTGTAGACGACCGCGTGACCCGCGGCCACGAACGCCACCGCGATCGAGGCCAGGGAGGCTGCCCATGCCAGGCCCTTGGGGTCGGACACGGCAGCCTCGCCCGCCATCAAGATGCGTCGCTCGCCGACTTCTTCTTGCGCGAGCCTTTGCCAGCGTCGCCGTGCGGCGTCTCGGTCGCCTTCGCGGCATCCGGCTGCTCCGGCTCGGCCGGGGTCTGCAGTGGCTCTTTGCGTTCGAACACCACGCGTTCGGCCTTGTCGTCCCAGCGTGCGCTGGCGTGATCGCCCTTGCCGATGCCGCCACCGAGCATCTCGCGCGCCAGCGCAGTTTCCAGCTCGCTGCGGATCAGGCGCTTGAGTTCACGCGCACCGAACTCGGGTTTGTAGCCTTCTTCCGCGAAATGGTCGATCAGCGTCTGATCGAAAGTGAGCGTCACGCCCTGGCTGGCGGCGCTGCGCGCCACGCGATCGAGCTGCAGGCCGACGATGTGGCGGATCTCCTCCTTACCCAGCGCATGGAAGACGATGATCTCGTCGATGCGGTTGAGGAACTCGGGCCGGAAGTGGCCGCGCAGCACGTCCATGACCTCGGCCTTGGTCTTTTCGTACTCCTCGTCGGCCGCCCCACGCGCCTTCAGCCGTCGCTGGATGATGTCCGAACCCAGGTTGGACGTGGCGATGATGATGGTGTTGGTGAAATCCACCACCCGGCCCTTGCCGTCGGTGAGGCGACCGTCGTCGAACACTTGCAGCAGGATGTTGTAGACGTCAGGGTGTGCCTTCTCGATCTCGTCGAGCAGCAGCACGCTGTAGGGCTTGCGCCGCACCTTCTCGGTGAGCTGACCGCCTTCGTCGTAACCGACATAGCCCGGAGGCGCGCCCACCAGCCGCGCCACGGTATGGCGTTCGCCATATTCCGACATGTCGATGCGCAACAGGGCGTGCTCATCGCCGTAGATCGATTCGGCCAATGCCTTGGCGAGCTCGGTCTTGCCCACCCCGGTCGGGCCCAGAAACAGGAAGGTAGCCACCGGTTTGCTGCCTTCGCGCAGGCCGGCGCGGGACAGCCGCACGGCATCGGCCACGGCACGGACCGCCTCGTCTTGTCCCACCAGGCGCTCGTGCAGCCGTTGTTCCAAGTGCAGCAGCTTTTCGCGCTCTTCCACCGTCAACTCGTTGACCGGGATGCCGGTCAGGCGCGAGACGATCTGCGCCACGTGTTCCGCCTTGACCTCTGCACTGCCGGAGGCCCGCTCCCGCTCCCAGTTCTCGACGAGCTTCTTGAGCTCGGCCTCCTTGGCTTCGATGCGCTTGCCGAGCTCGGCGGCCTGGTCGTACTGCTTGCGCGCGGCCACGTAATCCTGTTCACGCCGCAGCTGGTGCAGTTCGGACTCCAGCTCCTGCACGGCCACCGGCCGGGCCGTGGCCGACAGCTTCACGCGCGCGGCCGCCTGGTCGAGCAGGTCGATCGCCTTGTCCGGCAGGAAGCGCGCCGTGATGTAGCGGTCGGACAACTCGGCCGCCGCGATGATCGCGTCCTCGGAGATGCTGACCTTGTGGTGCGCCTCGAAGGTGTCGCGCAGGCCGCGCAGAATCATGATGGTCTGGGCCACCGTCGGCTCGGGCACCGTCACCGGCTGAAAGCGCCGCTCCAGTGCGGCATCCTTCTCGATGTATTTCTGGTACTCGTTCAGCGTCGTGGCGCCGATCAGGTTGAGTTCACCGCGCGCCATCATCGGTTTGAATACGTTGGCCACGTCCAGCCCGCCTTCGCCACCGCCCTGGCCGGCACCGACGATGGTGTGCACCTCGTCGATGAACAAAATCAGCTCGCCCTGGTGCTCGGTCACCTCCTTCAGCACCTTCTGCACGCGCTCCTCGAACTCGCCGCGATATTTGGCGCCGGCCACCATGGCGTTGATGTTGAGTTCCACCAGGCGCTTGTCGCGCAAGGTCTCGGGCACTTCACCCGCCACCATGCGCTGCGCCAGCCCTTCGACGATGGCGGTCTTGCCCACACCCGGCTCGCCGATCAGCACCGGGTTGTTCTTCTTGCGCCGGGCCAGCACCTCGATGGTAGTTTCGATCTCCTGCGCGCGGCCGATCACCGGGTCGAGCTTGCCGTCGCGCGCCATCTTGGTCAGGTCGCGCGAGTACTTGTCGAGTTCTGGCGTGTTGGTCGGCGTCTCAGCGCGTCCATCCTCGGCGCCCTTGCCGACCACCTTGCTGACCTGTTGGCGCAGCGCCTGCGGCGTCAGGCCGTAGCGGCGCAGCAGGTTGGCGGCCAGCCCTTCGCCTTCCTCGGCCAGACCAATCAGGAAATGCTCTGGACCGACATAAGAATGGCCGAGTTCATTGGAGGCCACGAAGGCGCGGCTGAGCGCATCCTTCACGCGCGGCGACACGCCGATCTCGCCCTCGAAGGGCTTGTCCCCGCGCTTGGCCTCAGACTCGATCTGCCGCTTGAGGTCATCGACCTTGATCTTGAACTGACCCAGGATGGTCTTGACCACGTCGCTGTCGGCCAGCGCCAGCAGCAGATGTTCGGTATCCACCTCGGAGCGGCCAAATTCGGCAGCGTGTTTGGCGGCCTCCTGCAACAAGGCTTCCGACTGTTCGCTGATGCGGCTGGCCAGCCCACTGCCGCGACGGCGCGGCGCACCCGAACCTGCGGCGGCGGGCTCGCCAAACGAGGCATCGACCACGTCATCGGTATCGGCGGCAACTGGCGTCGCGTCGTCGCCGATGCGGAAGAAGTCACTGCCGAGGAAGTCCTCGAACAGGCCGCTGCGCGAACCGAACAAGGCTTCCAGCGGCGAAACGGTGCGCTTTTGCTGGCGCACTAATTGCCGGTAATGGTCGTCGCACAACAGCATGGTGCTGTGACGACCGTTGAGATTGGCTTCCACCCGCACGGTAGCGGGTTGGCCGCAGACCTGGCATTGTTTTCTGGCCATGCTGATGCTCCTTAGAAGGTTGAAAAGGTTGAGGCGACGAGGCATCGCGAGCCGCGACACCTCGTCTCGGGCCGGGTTTTTCTTGTGACGAACGAGCCGGCGACGATCAGCCGTTGATCGGGATCGAGCGTCCCTGCTTCGGCGCGCTGACCTCGCGCTTGTCGATCGTGACCGTGAGCACCCCGTTCTTGAACGATGCCTTGATCGAATCCTGGTTGGCGTCGTCAGGCAGGTTCAAGGCACGCTGAAAGCTGCCGTAGGAGCGCTCCACACGGTGGAAGCCACCTTCCTTCTTCTCCTGTTCCTGGCGCTTCTCGCCACGCACCATCAGCACGTCGTTGTCGAGGGTGATCTGGATGTCCTTCTCCTCGACACCGGGCACTTCCAGGGCAATCTTGTACTGCTTGTCGGTTTCCTGGATGTCCAGGGCCGGCTTCAGCATGCCCGACCAATCGGATGGCCACTGCGGCATGTTCAACACCGGAAAACCGAAGCCCCGGAATGCGTCATCGAACAGCCGGTCGATTTCCCGATGCAGTTGCAGGAGCGGGCTGACTGGCCCGCTCGCCGCTGGCAGGTCATTGCGCTGCACCGGCAGGGAAGAGGCGGTCTGCTGCTCTTGCTGCTCGTTCTTGAACCAGTTCCAGGGAGCCAACTTCTTGAAATCGATGTCCATGCCATACCTCCAGAAAAATTGGAAAACGAGTTACTCAAGCCCTTTGCCTGCTGCGACGGGCAGTGCGCCCAGGCGACACGGGCTGCTCGGATGACTTCTGCTGTTCACGCTTGCGCATCACCTCCTTCTTTGCTCCGGCTCGGGTCTGATCATTGATGCACTAATCGATTTCACTTTGACGAAGCCGCCACGTCCCGCCCACCTTGAAAGCCGGAATTTCCCCGTGTGCGGCGAGCCGATAAAGCGTCCGCTTGCCGACTTTCAAGTACGCAGCCAATTCATCGAGCGTGAAAATCACCTGTAGGTGCGCTTTCATCTCACCCTCTCCAATCGCGTCGCTTTGCGGTTCCGGCCAAGGAAATCCTTGCAATACTTGTAATACTAGACCTGCTATGAATAACTTCAAGAATCAATGTGCAGCGTTCTCCCGCCCCATTGATGCAGGTCAACTGCTCAGGCAAGGCACAGGGGGGCGGCCTGATCTGACCTGCTCCCCGTTGATTAGTACACCCCGATGTTAGTAATGTCTTCATAAGCCACATGAGGACATCCCCATGAAGAAGCGTTTTTCCGACGAACAGATCATCAGTATTCTCCGCGAAGCCGAAGCCGGGGTTTCTGCCCGTGAGCTCTGCCGTAAGCACGCCATTTCCGACGCCAGCTTTTACACCCGGCGTATGCGTCGCCTTAAAGCAAATGTCACTTGGTGGCGCAGAGTGGAGTAAAATGGGCAGACTATCAGAGGTCACGCCAGACGTTCAGAGTGAAAATAATGGGGACCCGTTCGTCGCTAAACCCCGTACGAATGACTTTTCCACTCAGGGCAACAATAAATACCCTCCCCTGCCTGAAAGGCAATAATCAACTTTTAGCAATAATACGAAGATTTTTATGACGATAATGCAATAATTCTTCTTCTCCTCTCCCTGGATCCGAAAACCCCAAGTTCCGGATCTGCTTTCCGGCCTCCGGCGCGCTGCGGCCCGGCAACACAAGATGTAGCGGTGTTCTCAGCTGGCTGTGACGCTATATGTTGTGTCCTTCCCCTGCCCCGTGACCGGCCGCTCACCACCATAAAAGGGCGATATGGTTATTTCGTGTGCGTGGTACACTTCCGGAAAGTTGTGATAAGAAAGAAAGTCGGATCTGACCGGAACGGCCATTCGGTAATTTAAATGAATGACTATATGACTGCTTATTATTTTAATTAGATAAATTCACTTTCGTGAAAGTCACTGTCGCGACAGAGTGGCACTCATCTGACGATGATTGAGGTGTGGTAAAATTGCACGGCTAACTATTCAACTGAGGAAAGGACATGTTTACTGCATTCAATGAGAGAAATGATTTCAGTTATGCTTTTGAAAAAATCCGTAATGCGATTTCCGCGCCAGGAGAAAATAATCTTTATGCTGCAACAGAATTAGGTCTTGGCATTCTGCTCCGTAAATACGAGCAGTTTCGCCAGGAACTGGATGCGGCCGGTGAGCTGGGAAACTGGGAATATGATCTCGATACCTACAATCACTGTATTGCGGTGCTGCAACGTTACTTCACCGGCAATCCATCCGGACTGACAGAACGTGATGCCCGGATTTACAGCCATTACCTGCAGACTGAGCACAAAAGGTTTGTGAAACTGGCTGAAGAGCTGGCTGCCGGCCGCTGACTACGGACAGAGGGCGGGATTTCTCAGGAATATAAAGGGGTAAATGATCAATGACTGATATACAGGCCGCAACTGAGAGTATAGTTGCTGCGACATCCCATCCGGTTTCCGTACAGCTGATTAATCAAGGGGCGGGGATCTGGGGAAACGTGGCAACCGGGCTTATCACTGGCCTGCTTACTGGGGGTATAACACTCACTGGCATCTGGCTGACACATTATTTCACGCTTAAGCGTGAGAGACAGGCGTCAGAAGATAAAATGAAAAAGGAACTGCATTACATTGCCACCGAGTTGGTATTCATGCTTGAACGGTATGCTGAGGGTTGTTTCCGGGTTGTGACGGATGACGGCCAGGATGATGATGCCCCCCAGCCTGAGAGAAAAGCTGTCACGAATTACCCTGAACTGAATCTGATCGATGTCTCCGGTGACTGGCGGACTTTAGAGCCACGTCTTATGTATCGCATCCGTGAACTGCCGGTGCTCCAGGATGAGGCCCACAGGGCAATTGCATATGCCGCCGAATACTCCGACCCTCCTTGGCATAAGGACTATTTCAGGGAACGGCAGTATCAGTTCACGCGCTTGGGCATCAACGCTGTCATTCTTGCCGTCCGTCTGCGCAAGGCAACCGGGATGCCCGAAACACGTCTTACAGGTCATGATGAATGGTCTGCAGTTTCCGTGTTTCGTAAAGTCTGGAGACGCGAAAGAGCCCTGCGCGCTGCTGAAGCTACCCGCAACAGGGAGTGGAATCAAGTAGTGATACCTGATGGAATGTCAAACCAATGAGCGGCCTCTTATCATATTCTCACTCGCAGCAGCCGGCGCAAATGCCGGTGGCCATTGACTATCCCGCCGCGCTGGCCCTGCGCCAGATGGCGCTCGTTCAAGATGAACTACCGAAATACCTGCTGGCACCGGAAGTCAGCGCCCTGCTCCATTATGTGCCCGATTTGCACCGCAAGATGCTGCTGGCAACCCTCTGGAACACCGGCGCACGTATCAACGAGGCGCTGGCGCTGACCCGGGGGGATTTTTCGCTGTCCCCACCGTATCCGTTCGTGCAGTTGGCCACGCTCAAACAACGAGCGGAGAAATCGGCCAGAACAGCAGGCCGTGCCCCAGCAGGCAGTCAGGCCCACCGTCTGGTGCCCCTCTCCGATCACCACTATGTCAGCCAGCTGCAGATGATGGTGGCCACCCTGAAAATTCCCCTCGAAAGACGAAACAAACGCACCGGCAGAATGGAGAAGGCGCGTATCTGGGAGATCACAGACCGTACCGTCCGCACCTGGCTTAGCGAAGCGGTGGAGGCCGCAGCGGCCGACGGGGTGACGTTCTCAGTACCGGTGACCCCCCATACGTTCCGTCACTCCTACGCGATGCACATGCTGTATGCCGGCATACCACTGAAGGTTTTGCAGAGCCTGATGGGCCACAAATCGATTAGCTCGACGGAGGTCTATACGAAGGTGTTTGCGCTCGATGTCGCGGCACGGCACCGGGTGCAGTTCGCCATGCCGGAAGCTGAAGCTGTTGCGTTGATAAAAAAGTTAACCCCAGACCAATCTACATAGGTCAACTATGGGTAATACCCCAGGTTTCGACCTAAAGTAGTTCTTGTGTGGGAAACAGTCCAAGCTTAATGGGGGCTTATCCAGCCTCACTTTTTACAGCTTTCAATCACATTAATGATGTTCAGAAAGGCCCTCATTGCCCTAAAGAAAAAAAATGCAGCCATGAAAATAAGGAATAATTGAGATACAACTCCTGCTAAATCATGGTTGCTACCAGCCACTGATAGCAACGTAAATAGTAATGCAAGCGAAAAATGTAAGGCGATTGTAGTATTTGAATTCATGTATATCCCCTTATGTATAGGACTGAGGCCATCCGCAAATTTTCACTATCGCGAAGTTGTTGCCTCGATATAAAAGGTGTTACCACCCTGAACAAGATAACAAGATAACAAGATAACAAGATAACAAGATAACAAGATAACAAGATAACAAGATATTATCGTTGTTTCGCTTCTGCGATTAATCTGGATATCTCTGTTTTTGATAAACTTTTTAGTGCCTCTACCGCTGCCCTGACTACGTCAGAACGATTCACTCTGCTTTTACCTGAAATCATTTCACCCGTTATAAGATCATCAATGTCTTTTAAGTTTTCTTCAAAAAAGGAAATGCTCACTGGTTTTGCTTTACTTACAGCCAATGGTCTCTCTGAAGTCACTTTGGTATTATCAATACCAGCAGTACCACCGTTAATAAACGCTGCCTCATCACGAGATGGAGTATTTGCTCTATTTCTCACAGAATAACCTCTTTAACTAACGATTCGATTTCTTGTTGTGCTTTGTCATTTTGCGTTTCAAAAATTGTCATTGATTCTGCCCAGGCATCTCGATGCGCTTTTCGATCACAAACTCGGGAGCTAGCCAGACGCATTTCAGGATAATCCTTGAGTACGTCAGCTGCCTGATTTGCTTCATTGACAAACATGTTCGTGGGCGTCATGTTTAAAACGAGATATCCCCGGACGTCCTCATTAAAATCTTTTGCTGCTGTAAAAACAGAGCATGTATGAGGCACTACATCCAGGTCCATCTGAGAAGGCCGCAACGGAGAAATGAATACGTCAGCGGCCATCAACCCACTACGCATTTCTGCACTGTCGCGGCCAGCACAGTCTGCGATGACAAAGTCATAAGATTTCTCGTGTTCCTTTAGCATGGCTTTGATGTTGCCTGTTGCGCCAGTAACCGGAATATGGGGAAGATCTTCAGGACGATTGTTGTACCAGGTCAATACAGATTTCTGGTCATCTGCGTCGACAATGATCACTCTATTGCCCAGTGACATCAGATACGCAGCTATAGATACCGCCAGTGTACTTTTACCAACCCCACCCTTTTGACTACCCAATACTATTATCATCATAGCCTCATATTAAGTTGTTAAGTTAACAACTTAATATTGCCAAACAGGCGAAAATATTGCAATGTCTTTATTAAGTTAATATCTTGTTAAGTTGTTAACTACATGATTTATAATTGAATTATCTTTGTATCTTAACAAATTAGTAAGATGTTAGGATAACAAGATAACAAGATAACAAGATAACAGGATAACAAGATGGCAAAGTGGTGCCTTTATCCGAAATCCCCATAGAACCACATAATGCGGCTTTCAACTCCAGGCTACCTTTAGGGAGGGTAGTATCAACCAGTTATGACCGCGTGAAGCAAAAAGTGGGGCGTAGTGGGAAGCCTTTGAATCTTCGGTGTGTCGAAGTGGGGAGTCGGTGAGACAAATTTGGTAAAAGGTGGTGAGAAGCGGGATAGCTTCTCACTTCTATCCAAAAAGGTGTGTTGAAGTGGGAAGGTGCGTAAGTATATACAGATAAAAACACACATTTAACAGGTACTCATCCCGCTACAACACACCTATTAAGACGTTTAAGGCGAGGCTTCCCCCTACAACACACCAATCAAGATGTTTAAGAAGAGACCTCCCGTTTCAACACACCTTAATCGCGTTGCTTTCCCGTTTTGACACACCTTATACAGCTGTTCCTGGTTTCAGATTTGCTGAGCGACGGTGGATCAGAATGAAAGTCTCTTTACCTTTTTTGGTGATGCTGTGGTCAAGGTACCCAATATCCTGCAACTGCTTGAGGGCCAGTTTAATGATACGGTTCTGTTCCTTTACCGGAGAGAGCAATGAGAGCCTGTCTCGTATTCGTTTGAAAGATATGGGGACTGGGTTCGTAGGCAGGCTTTCGATGAAAGTATACAGGGCCTGAGCTGCTTCCTTTCGGGTTAAAGCGTTTATCGGTTTATGCCGTAGCAGAACAGTGTAATCAGTTTGGTAGAGTTCCCATAGTCGCTGATCAGCTTCAAGTTCCACCTGGTCGTTTGCAAAATCCAGTTCACCTGTCTTAAGCAAACCTGTTACGGAAACTTTTTGAAGGCCCTCTGAGTCGCTACGGGTAAAGGTAATGGTCTTGCCACGTATCCTGGTCAAAGCTTCTGAAATACTTTTTCTAAGACGGGAATCGAATCTCTTAGACTCAAAGCGGCACATTCCAGCAAACTCATGAAAAGTAAGCTTAATGCTGTTGGTTTTTAAACCGTACTTACTGAAAGCTTCTATGATACCGACCCATACCTTGAAGTCGATGGCCATACTCAACCGTTCACCGGTTATACGAATATCGTCGTACCCCTCCCGCCTTGAGAATTCCAGATCCTTGAGAACAGAGGTCGCATCGATTGATGTTCTGGTGCCCTTTGCAGGCCTGCTTGAAGGAACAAAAACATTTAATCTCATCAGGGCTACAGGCTGAACTGTGGCCTTACTTGTGACGGTGAGTTTATTGTTAACACTTTCACAATCTGGACCTATAACCTCGCCGATATAAACATTATCATTCATATAGTTATATCCATTCATAGCATATGATCGATATGTGCCTAAATATTAACTATTTCCCGTTTCGACACACCTTTCTTCCCGATTCTACCCACCCTTACCCCGTTTTGACACACCTTTTTCCCGCTTCAGAACACCTTTTTCCCACTACGACACACCTGAAATCGCTACGAAGCCCGTAAACAAAGGTTTTGCCGCTAAAGGGATCAGTTTGGATCTATTTGGATAACTAAGGGTAAGTTATTGGATCTACTCAAAGGATATGTGGATAACTCATTATGGAATCTATAGAACTTAAGTGCGTAAGGTGCTTTAAAAGGCTTCAGCTCCCCTGGTGCTTCCTCGCTCACTCGCGGGCTTCGCCCTGTCGTTCGGCTGCGGCGAGCACTGCTGGCTCTCTCTGAAAGGCAAAATTTAACCGATCCTCGCAACGGGGATATCTCTCCAGCGAGTGGTGTACGCAGGGGAGAGCATATCGCGTTTCATTTGCCAGGATGGCGCAATTCCTCTACCGGCAAACCATACTTTACCCAGCCCTGAGTTGTTGATCCCGTCCAGAACCCTCATCAGCTCAGCACTGTGAGGGCGTGGCGGGCGTTCGTCAAACAGCTGCAGCTGCGAAACGCCAGATCCGGTGAAGTCATTCAGCATAACCCCGGCTTTGGCATACCGGTGCCCGTCCTTCCAGATACGCTCCAGAGCCATTGTGGCGGCCGCAATAATGTCCCGGGTGTCCTGAGTAGGTGTAAGCAGTTTCTCCGTGGCCACGTTGCCGTAGTAAGGCTCTTTGACGGCGAACGGAGACGTTTTGATGAATACGGAAATATGCCGGCAATACTGGCGCTCTTTACGCAGCTTTTCAGAGGCCCGCTCTGCGTACTGACAAACAGCCTGGCGGAGCGAATCGTACTCCGTGATTTTCTCTCCAAAACTGCGGCTGCAGACAATCTGCTGTTTCGTTGGTGGGGCTTCCTCAAGCGACATGCAGCTTTCCCCGTTCAGTTCGCGTACTGTTCGCTCGAGAACGACGGAGAAATTTTTCCGGATGAAGGCCGGGTTCGTCAGGGCCAGATCGAGCGCGGTCCTGATACCCAGTACATGGAGCTTGCGTGCAATACGGTTTCCCACGCCCCAGATCTCTTCGACCGGCTGCAGTGAAAGCAGTTTCCGCGTTCGCTGAGGATTCCCCCGGGTCAGTGCGAGCACACCACGGAACTGTTTCCACTCTTTTGAGGCCCACTGGGCTGATTTTGCGAGGGTTTTCGTTGGTCCGGCGCCCACGCCAATGGTCAGGCGGGTACAGTCATACACGTGCTGACGCAGCTGCCGGCCGAAGTCCT
>OJKH01000165.1_pt1 | contig 40262 bp, 28 predicted proteins | sample 1596471 | NCBI WGS metagenome assembly OJKH01 (sample SAMEA4350108, study PRJEB24818) | metagenome | biome: human; feature: gut; material: faeces | place: Denmark | collected 2013-09
CAACAGCAATCCGGTAAGAAGAGAAAGCGCCAGTGCAGCAAGAGTGATGTGATTCGCTGTAACGTGGTGCTTGTAAAGCCAAAACATCGTCGGCCTTAACAGCGACTGAAAGAGCGGTTTTATCTGGTAGAGCGTCATTATCAATCCTTGATAATTCGGTTTGCGCTATGGTGCATCAATTCCCCTGACGGAGATATCGCAACACGCCGCTTCATTAAAAATTCAGAATATATCAAGGTATTGGGGACTCACTGTCAGGAATAATTATCCCCAATTAATCAAAGGGTTAAGAAATATTACGTTGTGGATCAATACAACTCATCAAGTTTTCTCATCGCTTGTTCCCGTATTGCGCGCGTCTTACCGTTAAGCGCCAGCTGGCGGACTAAATCCAGTTCAGGGTTAACAAGCTCTAACGCCAGCAAAGGATCACGTTTCAGCCTCGCCTTTAATACATCAACTGGAAAACGGGGATTATTCATCGCCACAATCCACCACTCGGGATCAATTTCTGCCGCCAGTACTGCAGGCGGTGTGTGGCGGTTGTTAAGTCCGCCGAACTTGAAAAATGTGAGATTGCTTTTCGCCAGTGTACTCCACCATATACGATCCGGTTGTTTTGCCAGTACATCCAGTTGTGCTAACGCATCGGGGTCGAGTGCATAATAGACGCGTAATGCTTCATCAACCTGCGCACGGGAGCTGTTTTCCTGCCTCAGAAAAAACTTCGCCCAAATATCATTGCGTGGCGTATTTTGCTGTAATTCCTTGAGGACAACAGCGGGTAAATTATCCCAACTAACTAATGCACTCTCTAAAAAGTCCCAGTCTTCCAAACGTATCAGGGCTGTGGCATTTAATAGCATCTGATCATCAACTTCACCGTGGCTGATAAGCTCAGACAAAATCATATCAGCGCTGGTTTCATACGCAGCTGAATCTGCTTTCGGATTATTTTTCCGATGCGATAAAGCACGTTGCCAAATTTTTTGTTTCATCGACGTGCTCAGATACTGATTTTTCGCCAGATTACTCCACCCCTCAGGATCGTTGAAACGTGTCAATAACCGTTGTAAAGCAGCGTCAGAGTGAATTACCTGCATATCCCGACAGCAAAAGTAGGCAGGGGATTTTTTCTCCATCCTTTTAACAAAATTAAACTGTAAGTTATCTGGCAATGCTAAAAATAACACACGTATTAGATCATCGTCATTCTCGAATTTTTGGTATAAATAGGCTGCAACTTTGTCACTCTCTTGTGGCGTCATCCGCAATAATTGACCATGGTGTTTCATCTCTGCCAGCTTGAACGCTAAGCTTGTGACAACATTGTTTGATGAATCGTTCGCCAACTGCATTGCCTGATTGTAGGTGAGTTGTCCTCCAGCACCGACCTGACGAATAGAGGAATCATCACTGCGGATATAGCCATCAATAATGGATTCAGGCAATAACCACGCATCTTTATAAAGCTCCTGAATGATCATATCCCAATCTCTTTTCGCCAGAGTCATTACGATATCCAGAGGGAGATTTTCACGTAGCGCAAGATTCAACGGACCGACACCATCAGGTAGACGACTCATTCGCGTCATTATTTCGACAGAGAGCGGTTCACGGTCGAGCAACCCCAGAACAACAGGCTGGTAACCCAATTGCTGATCGGTCAACTCCAGAATCTCATTGTCAGGCATATATCTCGCCATACTTTCAATCGTTTGTTCATCATTGCTATTAATAAGTTGTTTGCGTAGGTTAGCTGAAATTCCTTTAAGCCTTGGGAGAGTTCGCATTATGGCAAGATCAAATGTCGCAATATCTCGTCCTTCAAATGCAGCAACGTTGCCTTCATCCAGCATTTGCAATTCCTGCACTAACTCAGGAGAAGGCTTAGGGCGAAACAGCGCTTCTTTTTTCATCTGATTACAGACATTCCCTGCCATGCGAATATTGCTTCGCTTAAAAATTTCTTTCAGAGCATCTTCATCATTTATTAGACCCCAATAATATGCATCAGGATTTATTATCATCAGCGCTTTTTTGACATTTTCAGTGTCATTTTTGTCACTCGCACGGACCATGAATTCACTATTTGTCGAAGACGCAACAACAGGTGCAATTATGTCATTGATAAATATCCCACGCGCATTAATACTCCCCTTAATCGTAGACGGATTATCGTAATATGAGTCGATAAATACCAGTCCACTTGCATTTATCGAACCGGTAATTAACAGTGGTGAATCCGTAACTATATTCGTTGCCGTCACGTTACCGAGAATAACCCATGGATTAGAAAGAGAGAAAGTGGAAATATTTCCTTTGACTGTCAAATTGCCAAGAACAATCAATTTTTGATTACTCTCTATATTACCTTCTACCACTAAATCGCCACGATGCACTTTCCAGTCCGATGCAGATAAACCGAAGGGGACAAGATTCACGCTACTGTTGATAGCTTGTTCAACTTGTTGTTTATCTTCAGCGGTAGCCGCAGAAAAAAATTGTTCAATATCAACTGCATTTGCAACACATCGAAGTTCCGCCTGTACAGGAAGACTCAGCATAAACAGGGGAAGTAAACCTATCCAGCCGCAAATCCTGGCCTTAAACATATGCACTCCATGCCATTAAAAAAGAAACAAAAGGGAAATGCATCTTTCCCTTTTGTATATTCGTTATTCTCGCGAAATACCATCCAACGTAGACAACACTTCCTCAGAAAGTTGCAATTTTTCAGCAGCCATATTCTCCCGTAAATGCGCAACCGAAGACGTCCCTGGGATCAGCAAAATATTCGGTGAACGCTGTAACAGCCACGCCAGCGCCACCTGCATTGGTGTTGCACCCAGGCTCGCAGCAACATCGGAAAGTGTGGACGATTGCAGCGGTGTAAAGCCCCCGAGCGGGAAGAACGGCACGTAGGCAATGCCATCGTGGGCCAAAGCATCAATCATTGCATCATCAGCACGGTGCGCGATGTTGTATTCGTTTTGCACACAGACAATTTCGGCAATCTTGCGCGCCTCTGCAACCTGCGTCGGTGTGACGTTGCTCAGGCCAATATGTTTTACCAGGCCTTGTTGTTGCATCTCTGCCAGCACGGTCAGGCTGGCCTCAATCGATCCTTCCGCTGGGCCATGACCATCCCCCATCATAACGCGCAGGTTAACCACATCCAGCACGTCCAGCCCGAGATTACGTAGATTATCGTGCACCGCTTTTTGCAGCTCTGCCGGAGAAAATGCGGGCAACCAGGATGCGTCCTCTCCACGCCGCGCACCAATTTTAGTGACAATTGTCAGGTCGTCAGAGTAAGGATAAAGCGCTTCGCGGATAATCTGATTGGTGACGTGCGGACCATAAAAGTCGCTGGTATCAATATGATTGACGCCCAATGCCAGCGCCTCACGCAGCACGGTTATAGCGACGTGGCGATCTCGTGGGGGGCCAAAAACTCCAGGACCTGCCAGTTGCATCGCGCCATAACCAAGACGGTTAACGGATTTTGTACCGAGAGTAAATGTATTGCTGCTCATCGCACCCTGCCCTGTAATAAAACGGATTAAGAAAAATCAGTATAGAAACGAAAAGAGATAAATAATGCGAAGGTGTAAACAAGATTACTGGATGAGTTGCTCTATTGTCCTGAAAGACACAAAACAAAACGCGTCACGTACCACATCCGGCAATAAAAAAACCGCAACCTGTATCAGCGTTGCGGTTTAGGGATCACATGCTAAAAATTAGAACGTTTTCTTGAAGTTCAGCATCACGCCTTTATCGCTGATGCCATCCTCTTTCCAGTTGTACGCATCCAGATTCAGCGAACTTTCTTTGCTGCTGTACTTCACGCCGACGCTTGTCAGGCTATTGATGCCGCCGCCCTTCTGACCGTCATCGACGTTAAAGTGCTGACTGCCTGCGCCTGCCAGGCTTGCCGTACGCTGGCTCTTCGCGTAGCTCAGGTTCGGCCCGCCTTCCAGCGTAGCGCTAGCGCTCCAGCCGTCTTTACCTGCGTAGTCCAGTTTCAGCCCGACGATGCTGTCCACCGCCGTTTCGCTGCCACTGTTCATATTCAGGTTAAAGTCTCCGGCATTGCGCTCCTGATAGCCACCTTCCAGTGTGTGACGCAGTTTTACACCCGCATATGGCGTAACCTTCAGTCCTTCGCTCGGTTCGAAAGTCTTCGCCCCTTCGCTGCGGAACTCCAGGTACTGCTGTTTCACGTCGGTATCAGCCGTTTTGTTCGTGTTGCCAAATGCAATCGAGCGGCTGCTGTCAAGGTTGTGAACGTCGTAACGCAAGGCGTTATTCCAGTTCATGCCGTTATCGAACGACATCTGATGTTTCAGGCCAAAGAACTGGCTATAACCGCCTGTAACGCCATTATCACCCGCTTTCTGCGCACCATCACCATCGAGACGAGCGATACCGTACTCCAGACTCATCGTCTGGCTTTCGCTCAGGTCGATAGTTTTACGCAATGCCAGCATGTCGTATTCGGTATTATTACCTAACTCGGCACGCGGATCGCCTTTCGCGACAACGTTGAACGCCAGACCGTTACCCACTTTCGGCGCGGCATCTGCCAGCATACTAAAGCGGTTGCTTAACACGCGCGCTTCGCGGAATACCGTGGTCGCCTGGCTACCGCTGACCTGTTTCAGAGCACTGTTCAGTTCAGCAGTCGTGCCGACGTTCAGGCTGGTAAACAGTTCGTTGTTGGTGTAACCCGCATCCAGTGCTTTCGCGATGTCATTCACCGAGGCATCTGTTGCCACATCGGTATAAGCGTTTTTGCTCATGGTGACGTCAACGTTACCGCTGGCATCGGTGCTGCCTTTGGCAGTCCATACCACGGACGTTGAGGTGATGGCGTCAGCGTCGGTCAGGTTGCTACCTTCCACTACGTTATCAAAACTCACAATGGTGTCTGCCGTACCAGCGGTAAAGCCCGTGTTAATCTCCACGCCGTTCATGCTGGCATTGTTAACCTTCAGCTTCCCGGCGCTGCCGTTAACGTTGGTACCGACGACATAGCCGTTGAGGTTGTTCATGCTGCCACCAGCCTCATCACTTCCCGACGTTACACTAACCGTATTGGGCTTCGGCACATCCGGCAACGTATAGTCGCCATAATGCACTTCGCTGCTATTACCGTTGTTACCGTTCATACCTTCAACATTGATGCTGTCGCCCTGCTTGATCAGGCCAGAACCCGTAACCCCATCGGCAATCACCACCGTGCCGTTGTTAACCACATGACCTACTGTACCCAGTACGCTAAATGCAAACGAGTTATTAGCGAAGATATTGATGGTGCCGTTGTTCTCGATCACCGCATCCGCCGTGGCGTTGGCATTGAGTTGCATACCGATCATATCCGTGTCAGTAGTGCCTGCGGTACCGAGGTTGATGGTGCCATTGTTAACCAGCTGCGCGTTCTTATCACCTTCCATAGCCACAGCACCGGTGCCGCTGATGTTCATGATGCCGTCATTCTGGGCAATAAAGTTGCTGTGGGTGACTTTCACGGCACTGGCGCTGTCGTGATCGAAGTTGATGACCCCGTTATCCTGGTTCCAGAAGAAGGCATTCTGATCGCCGGCATTATTAGCGCTGACTACCAGTGACTTCGCAGAAACATCAATCGTTCCGTCATTGATAAAACGACCATTTCCGCCCCACATATTAACGGCTCCGTTGTGGGAAGAATTACTGATGTTCATGTGACCGGTATTATAAAGCGTACCGGACTGGTTGATGTGCACAGCATTCTTGTCGTTATCAAGAATAAACTCGCCGCGGTTATTGAAAGCAGAATTATTATTAACTTCCAGCATCCCGGTGTTGTTACCCTCACTGCTACTTCCGAGGTTCCAGGTTCCTTCGTTATTTGCCACTGCAGTACCTGTCAGCGCAGCACCTCTCATAATCGCCCCGTCAGTTTGATTATTAAAGACCCCGCCAGCCGACATCATCCGCCCTGTTACACTGCCACTATTATTGAATACCCCCGCGTTCTGCACGATTTTATTGATAGTTCCGGTGTTGTTCACTAACGAACTATCAGCACCAGCATTCATGGTAATTTGCGCAGTCATTTCTCCGGCATTATTGAGGGTTCCACCGCTAACATCGACGTTATTCGTCATCACCCCGGTATTTTTAATGACGGCCCCCTTGGCAAGTGTTACTAAGTTATTGATGATGCCACCGCTGGTATTTTCCAGAAGACCGCTTGATACCATAATTTGATCACCGGAAAGCGTTCCGCTGTTAACAACATTCCCAGCCAGCTTATCAGTCACAGCAGCAGATTTATTTAGCGTTACAGTTTCTCCGCTTCGTGTAATCGTATCGCCACCGGTATAGATCAGTGAGGTGAAATCATCTGTGTTATTGTACTCATTCCCCGATTGGCACACGCCGAAAGTGCAGATTGTACCATAGTTAACAATTGTTCCTGTGCCATCGTTATAAAACGCCTGACTAGTACCAACATTGATATTGATAACACCCGTCTGGTCGTTGATAGCAGTACCATGCTCATAAACAGCCATCCCTACCAGAGTATTTGCTGCCAGACTATCGTCATAATTACCATTTTTTTCGAGGTTAATCGTCCCCTGGTTAATAACTGTATTGCTGGCGCCATAGGCCGCCATACCTGCGCCGGCGTTATAAATAGTTATAACACCGCCCAATTGGTTAATTGCTGTTGCATTTTTCCCTGCACCACTATAACTATCAGTACCAACTCCCACACCTGTACCGAAGTCAATGGCGCTGTTGCTAGCTATATCTCGCATTGCGGTAGTGTCATTTGCATCTACCCACATAGAATCCAGTGTAATTTTACCCTGATTTTCTGCTGTTGAATCTGCTATAGCAAGCATGCCGACACTACCACGACCATACAAATCAATGATGCCGCTGTCAGTATTGATAATTGTGCTATTCGATTGAGCGACTAACCCTGTTATGCTACTGACATCGTTATTAAAAATAAATGAATTCGATGTGCCCGTTGAATACTTGTTAAATACGCTATGTCGTTCCGTCACTTTACCTGTGATCGTACCTGCATTAGTGGCGCTCCCTCCGTTAGTAGCCAGTAAAACAATGGGAGACAGTGCCGGATCTTTACCATTTTGTAATAACGAGATCGTGCCACTATTTATACCTGTTGTATTTTCACCAGTAACAAAAGCAAAACCTAAATTCTGAATTTCAACAGTACCTTTATTAACAATTTTCGCACCGGAATCAGCATAAGTAAGTTCTGGGGTTCTTGTCCCATGATGTTCAAAACTGTCAATATCCTGCATTGTTAGCGTAGCGCCACTGCCAATTTCCAGCAAAGCTTTATCCTGTACCCGAATAACCCCGGCAAACTCCAGAGGGAATTCTCCGCTGATTGTCGTATCTCCATTCAGATATACCGACGACTCACCACTAACGACAATAACGCTGGTATAACTATATCCTGTGCGCAAGGAAGCAACCTGCGACCCATCTGCAAGCGCGTTTTTCTCTCCAATCAGTTCAAGTCCACCATTCATATTAACGGTATTGCCATCGCCAATCACAACCAGACCTGACGTTTTCTCTGCGCTGCCATCAAATAAATTACTCTGACGAGAAGTAACCTCACTGTCTGATACAACAGTTAACTTTCCATCCAGCGTCACGTTATTATCACTGCCGTAAACGTTGATACCCACGGATGGATCGAAGAAATATTCCGCCGCATTGTCTGCGGTTTTATCCTTATCAACCAGAACGTTACCAGTGATATTCACTGTATTCGCATCGCCAGAAACGTTTATGCCCGTCGCTTTCTGCCCGACCACTTTTAGATCTTTTGCCGCCAGCGTCACGCTGTTATTGTTGCCATTAAGATCTACCCCGGTCGAGAAATCGCCAACCTGCATACTGCCTGCCAGCGAAACCTTCCCACTGTTGGTTGTGATGCTGAACCCTGTCGCTTCATTGCTAACGTTAACATCACCCGTATTGGATACTGTTGCCCCCTCACCGTTGATGAGCACGCCAATCGATCCAGTATCGGAAACAACAATATCTCCTTTGTTGTTAACCGTGCCGTTGTCACCAATGTTCTCAACACCATGCGCACCGCCTGTAACAGTCAGGCTACCATCCAGATTTACAATGCCGATATTGCCCGCGATTTTGGTACCCGTGGAATCTTTTCCATCAACAGTGGTTTTTCCACTGTTATTCGCGGTGGCGTCGTTACCGTTGATCTGAGTGCCGGTGCCGCCATTGGTGATAGTGCTCTCGCCTTCGTTATTGACGATGGCCTGGTCGCCGTCAATCTGGATACCGATGGACTCCGGATCGGTGACGGTCATGGTGCCCTTGTTATCCACCGTTGCGCTGTCGCCGGTGATATCAATACCGTGACCGCCGCCGCTGACATCCAGATCGCCGTCCTGAATAACGTTTCCGTTATTGCCGTTGATTTCTGTACCGGTGGAATCCTTACCGTCAACGGTGGTTTTGCCGGTGTTATTCGCCGTGGCGTCGTCACCGTTAATCTGCGTGCCGGTGCCGCCGTTGGTGATGGTGCTCTCGCCTTCGTTATTAACAACCGCCTTGTCGCCGTCAATCTGGATACCGATGGACTCCGGATCGGTAACGGTCATGGTGCCCTTGTTATCTACCGTCGCGCTGTCACCGGTGATATCAATACCGTGACCGCCGCCGCTGACATCCAGATCGCCGTCCTGAATCACTTTCCCGTTATTACCGTTGATTTCCGTACCGGTGGAATCCTTGCCGTCAACGATGGTTTTGCCGTTGTTGTTTGCTGTGGCGTCGTCACCGTTAATCTGTGTGCCGGTGCCACCGTTGGTGATGGTGCTCTCGCCTTCGTTATTGACGATGGCCTTGTCGCCATCAATCTGGATACCCATGGACTCCGGATCGGTGACGGTCATGGTGCCCTTGTTATCCACCGTCGCGCTGTCGCCGGTGATATCAATACCGTGACCGCCGCCGCTGACATCCAGATCGCCGTCCTGAATCACTTTCCCGTTATTACCGTTGATTTCCGTACCGGTGGAATCTTTACCGTCAACGGTGGTTTTGCCATTGTTGTTTACTGTGGCATTATCACCCGTAATAACAAGCTCACCGTTGTGATTATATTGCCACTTCGTTGCGCCATCTGCGCTCACCCCTTCAAGGGCAACAGTGTTATTCGCTTCATCAATCTGCCAAAGATTAATCGTTGCCTTACGACCATTGCTATCTTGCAGAGATATAGTCCCGTCAGCATTCTCGGTATAAGTAAAAACTGAATCGCGAATAGTTAACGTTTTTTCTGTTTTATCGAGAATAACGTCATTATTAAACGAAACCGGTTTGGGAGGTGTAGGCGTATCATCCGGATCGTCCGGTATTATCTCATCTCCGCCAGGAGTTGGGGGAACTGGAGTGTCGTCTGATTCATCATCAGGGGGTGTCGGTGGGAGTGGAGAATTGTTGCGATGATGATGATCATCATCGTCGTTTAGTTCCACTACGGCTAAGGCCGTGATTAACGCAGCAGCGCCTGTGGAAAGCCATGGCATCAGGTTTTGTTCGACTAAAGGAGAGCATTCAGAGGGTAAGCGTTTAAGCTCTTCCGGACTGAGTTTTCCTGGGTCTGCCGGACAAGTCACATTGGTATTTTTCTTTTCACCTGTGGTGGTTTCTACCTCTGTGATATCTGCCGCCCAACCCTGACCACTCAGAGCTAATGCAATACAGGCCGACAATAGAGTTTTCCTTTGCATAATAAATCCTTCTGGCGAATATAAAGAAAGCCGGATGCACTAACCCGACCAATTAGTTATTTAAAACATAGAAGACATCCAATATTGCCAGTAGATTATTATCTAATCAAACATACTTTCCTATAATTCACAATTATAATTCAGGTGAATAAAAAAAGACCATGAAATATATAAATTGTGTATATAATATAAATTACAAATTAAAACCACATTCTCATTATAAATAATTATATGATGAAAAAACGGTATGAGTTAATACTCAAATAAATAAAGCAGAGCTTAAACATAACTCTGCTTTATAATTAAAGGGACAAAATAATTTTACATCTGTTACTGTTTCGGTCGCAGATTCTCATCAAATACCAGGCGTTTCCTGCCAGGTTCAATTTCCCGCAATGGCTCGACTTGATGTAACGTCTGCTTACAGCGTGTCACCAGCACCTGGTACTCATGCGTACCCTGCTTTTTCCATGCCAACTCCTGCTCACTGAGTTCACGAATCGCTTTCGCCGGGCTGCCGACAATCAGGTAATTAGCTGGCATTTCTGCTTTGACTTTCACAAATGCGGATGCACCAACAATGCTGTTCTCGCCAATCACCGCACCGTCCATCACTACCGCGTTCATTCCCACTAATGCATTGCGGCGGATAATGCAGCCGTGAAGGATAGCGCTATGACCAATATGTCCATCTTCTCCTACAACAGTATCCTGCTCGGGAAAACCGTGCATAACGCAATTATCCTGAATGTTCGCGCCATCTTTCACCACGATACGACCAAAATCGCCACGCAGGCTGGCATTTGGCCCAACGTAAACGCCCTTGCCGAGAATAACATCGCCGATCAATACCGCTGTCGGATGGACAAAACTCTCTTCTGGCACAACCGGAGTCAGACCGTCTATCTGATAAATTGGCATAACGCCTCCTGTTCAATATTCAAGCCGCCAAAACGTTGAAAATACAGGCTTCCCGGCGCAGGCAGTTCACCGACCGAGGTTTCACCTTTTTCACTAACGAACGCTAAAGCAGCAGGCGCTACGCGCTGATAAATGTTGATACACAGCTGACGCGCCGTATGCCCTGCCCAGTGAGCCGGAAGCAACTCCTCCGGCAACAATGGGTCTTTAAGGACGACACGGCGATAAAAATGGATCAGTAAAAGCTGAATATGAAATGCACGCTCCGGGGTTAACTCGTCTGCCGTCTCTTTTAACAGCGGCACCAGCGGGCGGAATGACTGAATAAAGGTTTCGTACATGGCATTTTGTTCAGTTAAATGCCAGCACTCTTCTACTCTGGCACGCAGTGCTGCGCGAGAAAGCGCCAGTGGTATTTGCGCTTCAAAACAAATCACGTTATCCGCCACCCCCGCTTCATGCAAAAGTGTCTGTACATCCGCCAGTTTTTGCGACGGCGATGCCATCAGGCTGGGTGCCAGTGCGCCAAAACCTTGCCAGATCAACTGCTTTTTGACATCAGCCAGCGTCGCTTTATCTAAACCTTCCGAGAGCAACAGGAGCCATTTACCATCCCATGCAGGTTGCTCTGCGCGATAAATTTTACTTTCTGCCCGTCGCGTCAGGCGCAAGCCTTTATCACTGAGGCTATAGAAACTGCGTCGCCCGATGCGGGAAACATCCAGCCAGCCTTCTTTATTAAGACGAAACAAAGCGGTGCGCACGAAACGCTCACCAAATCCCAGCCCTTCCAGCAAAGCAGCCAGACTACCAAGCCAGATTTCACCACCACGATGGGAAAGCGAATCACCATACAGAGAGGAGATCAAAGATGTGCCACTGACCGGAACAGCGTTTACAGCATGTTGGATAAAAGTATCAAGTTTACTCATTCGATTCAGTCTGTTGTTATTGTTGTGATTTATGAATCATAGCACAGGTCGTATCGACTTCTGGCCCTGACGCTTTACCTCACCAGGGCCAGACGACACGTCAGGCACCAACAATATTGCGCAGATCAAACACCCGACACGCCTTGCCTTCTGAACGCGGGATACTGCCACAGTTAACGATCATCACATCGGTAGAGATCCCCACCATCGACTTAATCCGATGGCGCAGCTGGTGGCATACCTGGCAACGCTGCTCATGCGTCAATGTCAGGCTACTTTCTTTCAACTCCACTTTCACAGAAAGTGAATCAAGATGCCCCCGGCGGTTCACCTCCAGTTGGTAATGCGGCGATAAATGTTCGAATTTGACAATCTCTTCTTCCAGTTGTGACGGAAAGACATTTACACCGCGAATAATCAACATGTCATCGCTGCGTCCGCTGATGCGATCCATGCGGCGCATAGTCCGCGCCGTTCCTGGTAACAGTCGGGTTAAATCACGCGTGCGGTAACGAATGACCGGCAATGCTTCTTTGGTCAGCGTGGTGAATAACAGTTCGCCATGTTCACCATCGGCAAGCGGTGTGCCGTCATGAGGATTAACAATTTCAGGATAGAAATGATCTTCCCAAATGGTTGGGCCGTCGGTAGTTTCCAGACACTCCATCGCCACCCCCGGCCCCATCACTTCTGACAGGCCATAAATATCCAGTGCGGTGATCCCCAGGCGACGCTCAATTTCTTTACGCATGGCCTGTGTCCACGGCTCAGCACCAAACACTCCAACCCGCAGCGAGCAACCGCTGGCATCACCGCCCAACTGCCGCTCCAGCTCTTCAATCAGGTTAAGGCAATAAGATGGCGTAACCATGATCATATCTGGTTGAAAATCGCGGATCAGTTGCGCTTGTTTTTCCGTCTGCCCACCAGACATCGGGATCACCGTAGCGCCCAGACGTTCGGCACCATAGTGCGCGCCCAGCCCACCAGTAAACAGGCCGTAACCATAGGCAACATGAATTTTGTCTTTGGGCGTGCCACCTGCCGCACGCAAGGAACGCGCTACAATATTGGCCCAGTTATCAATATCGTTTTGCGTATAGCCGACAACTGTCGGTTTACCTGTGGTTCCCGAAGAAGCATGAATGCGCACCACTTGTTCCATCGGCACGGCAAAGGTGTCGAAAGGATAGTTGTCGCGCAGATCCTGTTTGGTGGTACAGGGAAATTTACGCAGGTCTGAAAGTTCCCTGAAATCATCAGGATGTACGCCTGCTGCGTTGAATTTGCGCCGATACATCGGGACATTTTCATACGCGTGTTTGAGCGTCCATTTCAGACGCTGTGTTTGTAACGCCTGTAACTCATCAACAGACGCGGTTTCAATCGGGTCAAGCTTTGTATTGGTTATCATTGTAGGGTACTCGCAGGTTGATATGCTCAAACACGCTCCAGAATCATGGCGATGCCCTGACCGACACCGATGCACATGGTGCACAATGCGTAACGACCGTTACGCCGATGCAGCTCATGGCTGGCAGCCAGTGCCAGGCGGGCACCACTCATTCCCAACGGATGGCCTAAGGCGATAGCGCCTCCGTTGGGGTTAACATGTGGGGCATCATCAGGCAGCCCCAATTCGCGTAGTACACCCAACGCCTGGGCCGCGAATGCTTCGTTCAGTTCAATCACGTCCATATCGTGAATACTCAGCCCCGCGCGTTCCAGCACCCGGCGAGTTGCAGGCACCGGACCAAGCCCCATCAGGCGCGGTTCCACCCCGGCGGTTGCCATGGCTACGATACGCGCTCGCGGTGTCAGTCCTTGCGCTGCTGCCATCTGTTCACTGGCAATAATCAACGCAGCGGCTCCGTCATTCACCCCGGAGGCATTGCCTGCGGTGATCACTCCATTGGCACGAAATGGTGCTTTTAGTCCACGTAACTGTTCCAGCGTCGTTTCCGGGCGCAAATGCTCGTCATGTTGTATTTCTGTTACAACACCTTTCTTATTTTTCAACACAACCGGAACAATCTCTTCAGCTAAAATGCCTGAAGATTGCGCTTTTGCCGAACGTTGCTGACTGCGTAGCGCAAAACTATCTTGATCTTCTCGCGAGATTTTTAACAGTTCAGCTACATTCTCTGCCGTTTCCGGCATGCTGTCAGTTCCAAATTGTTGAGCCATGAGCGGGTTCACAAATCGCCAGCCAATAGTGGTATCAAACATCTCAGCCTGACGAGAAAATGCACTGGTTGCCTTGCCCATAACAAACGGTGCCCGAGACATTGACTCCACGCCACCGGCGATCAGCAAATCGCCATCGCCCGCTTTAATCGCCCGTGCGGCGAACCCCAGTGCGTCCAGCCCGGAACCACACAAGCGGTTAATGGTTGTGCCGGAAACACTCTGCGGCAGCCCCGCCAGTAAAGTCGCCATCCGGGCTACGTTACGGTTATCTTCTCCCGCCTGATTAGCACAGCCGAGGATCACATCATCGATACACTCCGCATCGAGACGCGGGTTTCGCACCAGCAGCTCCCGCAAAGGGATAGCAGCCAGATCGTCAGCCCGAACACCTGATAATGCCCCGCCGTAGCGACCAATTGGCGTACGAATTCCGTCACAGATAAAGGCTTCACGCATCAGGCTTCTCCTGTAATGGTGCCGCCGATGCGGTGAGATTTACCGCGAAACAGCGCAACCGTTTTTTGTTGTTGGTTAACAATTTCGATGTCGTAAACACCGGTTTGCTTGCCCTGATGACGTACCTGCGCAGTAGCAGTTAAGGTGTCTCCGGCAAAGCCTGGACGTAAAAAATCAATCGTGCAGGCAGAAGCGACGGCTGCCAGCCCCTGGCTATTGCAGGCGTAGGCAAAGGCAGTATCAGCCAGTGAAAATAGCTGCCCGCCGTGGCAACTTTGATGACCGTTAAGCATTTGTGCAGTGACGGTCATGGTCACTACAGCAAAGCCTTCATCCATTGAGATAATGTCGATGCCAAGCGCTTTGGCGCAGGCATCGTTCTCATACATTGCATGGGCATTTTGCCAGGCCTTATGACTCATAACCGCTCTCCAGAAGCGCCCGTTGGCGCAGCAATGAACATGGGCGATAGCGTTCTTCGCCATAGTGATGCTGTAGATTTTCAAGGAGCCTTAATATTCGCTGCCAGCCAAGTTGCGCTCCCCAGGCAAGTGGGCCATATGGATAATTCACCCCAAGACGCATGGCGGTATCGATATCCTGTTCAGAGGCCACGCCTTTTTGAAGCGCATCAAGGGCTTCATTGATGATCATTGCTACCGTTCGCCAAATCAGCATTCCTGGGTAATCTGCAATTTGCAGCACTGTTTTGCCCTGCTGTTGCAGGTAATAAATGGCCTTGCGGGTCGCTGAGTCCGGGTTCACCGCTGCAGCAGCAATGGTCACCACCTTGCCCGCCATTTTATCGATCACTACCACCGGGCGTGCCAGTCGTATTGCCAGCGCCTGTGCCGTCTCGCCTTGTGTCTCAATCAATAAAACATCGTCAATTTCCGTGACACCGTCACTTTTCTTTTCTACTTTCATTGGGCTAAAACTGTCGCTTACCGCTTCCAGGCCAACAACTGCCTCACGTTCCGCGCGCCAGTCGTACACGCCCAACCCACTTTTCTTGCCCAACCGTCCACCAATCACCAGTTCCTGTTGCACCAGCGAAGGTAAAAAACGACGCTCCTGCCAGAAAGCGTTAAACACCGAACAGGTGACAGCAAAATTGACGTCCTGACCAATCAGATCGGTTAATTCCAGCGGCCCCATCGGGAAACCAGCGCCATCGCGAAGTGCAGCGTCAATCACTTCTGGTGCAGCAACCTGCTCTTCCAGTGCCCGCCAGGCCTCGGAATAATAAGGACGCGCAACACGGTTAACGATAAATCCAGGAGTCGAATGACAGCGCACAGGCTGCTTACCCCAACTCAACGTTAGTTCACACAACTGCTCAACAACTTCCGCCGCCGTTGCCAGCCCACTGACCACCTCCACCAACTTCATCACCGGTGCCGGGTTAAAAAAATGCAGCCCCGCAACACGTTCAGGATTTTTTATCTCCGCAGCAATCGCGGTTATAGAGATTGACGAAGTGTTAGTGGTCAATAGCGTTTGTGGCGGGCAAACTTCCGCCAGCTGTGCAAAGAGCGCTTTTTTGACTTCCAGACGTTCAGACGCCGCTTCAATGACCAGGTCCGCAGCTGCCAGCGCGTGAATATCGGTCACCGGGATCAGGCGTTTCAATGTGCGTTCACAGGTTTCAGCAGTCAGTTTTCCCCGCGTCACGCGTGAATTTAGCCGCGCGTGTATCCCGTCGATTGCGCGGGTCAGCGCTTCAGCAGAAATGTCATACAGTAAAACCTGGTGTCCATGACTGGCAGCAACTTCAGCAATGCCTGCCCCCATGGTGCCGCTCCCAATCACTGCCACAGTTTGCACATTTATCATCATGCTATTTCCCCGTGAACTGCGGTGAGCGTTTAGCCAGGAACGCACTGACACCTTCACGATAATCTGCGCTCCGTCCGGCAAGTCGCTGATAGTCACGTTCCAGATCCAGTTGCGTATCGAGCGTATTGGTTTCAGCGCTATTTATCGCTTGCTTGATAAGTCCAAGACCAAATGTCGGTTGTGTCGCCAGATGCCGTGCCAGCTGTTGCGCGGTATCTGCCAGCGTTTCATCATCAACAACCTGCCAGATCATCCCCCATTCGTGCGCCTGTTCAGCACTCAGTTGATTCCCCAGCAGTGCCAGCCCCATGGCGCGCGCTCGTCCGGCAACGCGTGGCAGTAACCAGGTTCCACCGCAATCGGGTATTAAGCCTAACTTACTAAACGCCATGACGAATTTTGCTGAACGGGCAGCAATAACGATGTCGCCCCCCAGTGCCAGTGTTGCGCCTGCCCCTGCCGCCACGCCATTGACTGCACAGATCACCGGTTTTGGCAGTTTTGCCAGGCGACGTACCAGTGGGTTATAGAAACGTTCAACTGACATCCCTAAATCCGGTGCGGGGCCTGTGGGATCAACGTTACGATCGTTAAGATCCTGACCAGCACAAAATCCGCGCCCGGCACCTGTAAGTAACAGGCAACGGATAGTGTCGTCGCGCTCGACCTGTTTCAGGCACTCTGCCAGTTGTGCGTGCATCTCATCATTAAAACTGTTCAGGCGTTCCGGGCGGTTGAGCGTTAGTGTCATCACGCCCTTTTCTACATGACTGAGGATGAATTCCATCATTAGCGTCCTTTAAAGTCGGGCGTGCGTTTTTGTAAGAAAGCGGAGATGCCTTCATGACGATCTTCTGTTGCCGCCAGCAAGGTGAATAACTGTCGCTCCTGGGCAAGTCCGGCTTGCAAAGCCACTTCCTGCGACTGGCGCAGCGCTTGCTTTGCCGCTTGTAAGGCCAGCGGCGAGTGACGTGCCATTTTCGATGCCAGCTGTAAGGCGTATTCGAGGGTTAAATCGCTGGGGAAGACGTCGCTAACCAGCCCGGCCTGCTGTGCTTGCTGAGCGGTGATACTTTCTCCGCTCAGCACCATTTTGCTGGCTAACGATTTACCGACACTACGGATTAAACGTTGCGTTCCGCCTGCGCCAGGCATGATGCCGAGAGTGATTTCCGGCAACCCAAAACGCGCGTTCTCTCCGGCAACCACCACATCGCACAACAATGCCAGTTCGCAACCCGCCCCAAGCGCGTAACCATTGACGGCTGCGATAAGTGGTTTATTAAAGGCCTGCAATCGCGCCCATAGCTGCGGACGTGTATCGTTTAAGGTGGCCGCGAGATCTTTTTCTGCCATTTCGTTGAGATCGGCCCCAGCGGCAAAAAAGCGTGCATTACCGGTAATCACACAGACCGAAATGCTGGTATCGGTAGCCGCAGCTTCCAGTTCATTTACCAGTTGCATCAGCAGGGCATTATTTAGCGCATTACGTGCGGCGGGACGGTTAAGGGTCAGCAACAATACTCGTTGCTGACGGCTGACGATCAGTTCGCTCATGCCATCCCCTTCGCGTCAAAGTCAACCACCACATCGCTGGTCAGCGGCAGTGCCTGGCAACTCAACACATAACCTGCGGCCAGTTCATCCGGTTCCAGACTGTAATTGGTTTCCATCGCCACTTTGCCACGCAGCACTTTGCATTTGCAGGTCGCACAGACGCCGCCTTTGCAGGCATAGGGCAGATCAGCCCCCTGGCGCAATGCCGCATCGAGAATGCTTTCATCGTCGGCATTAAGCACGATTTCCCGATCCCGCCCATCCTGACGTACAGTCACTTTTTGTCCGTCACTTTGCACGTTAACGCTACGTTTGACGCGCGTGCCAGGCGTATTAAACCGCTCCAGATGAATGGTTTTATCTGGCATTCCCAGTGCTTTTAAGGCGGTTTCCGCGTCATCCATCATCGCCGCCGGACCACAAATAAATGCCTCATCATAAAGACGAAAATTAATGAGCGAGGCCCCAAGTGACTGTAATTTTTCACCGTCAATACGCCCGTGAAGCAGATCGCTGTCGAGGGTTTCCTGACTGAAAATGCACAACAACTGTAAACGCTGAGGATATTTGTCTTTCAGGTCTGCCAGTGCCTGGCGAAACATCATGCTCTGGCTGGTACGGTTACCGTAGATCAGGGTGAACTGACTTTCAGGCTCGGTTTGTAAAGTGGTGGCGATAATCGCCAGCATTGGCGTAATACCTGATCCTGCTGCAATTGCCAGATAGCGCCCCTGGCGTTCGGCCTGCGGCTGATAGCCGAAATGCCCCTGCGGCACCATGACCTCCAGCGTCATACCCTGGCGGATGTGTTCGCGGGCATAGCGGGAGAAACGTCCGCCTTCAATGGCTTTCACCGCCACACTAATTTCGCCAGGCAGATAGCTGCGGCAAATGGAGTAACAACGGCGTAATTCTTCACCATCAAAGCTGGCTTTTAAGGTCAAATGTTGACCGGGGCGAAAGCGATACGCCTCCTGCAAAGGCTGGGGCACCGCAAAGGTAATGGTCACCGCATCACGGGTTTCCGACTCGACTTTTGCCACTGTTAAGGAATGAAACGTTGTCATGGCATCCTCAAATACATTTGAAATAATCGAAAGGTTCGCGGCAACTATCGCAGCGGTACAATGCTTTGCAGGCCGTGGAACCAAATTCACTGATAAGTGTGGTATGGACGCTGGCGCAGCGCGGGCAACGTACTTCTGGCGGCAAATGGGCATGGCAACTGTGTCCGGCGGGCGGGCTAATGCCATACTCTCGCAGACGCTCACGGGCATCGGGGGTCATCCAGTCGGTGGTCCATGCCGGGTCGAGTTGCAGCACAACCTGAACGGGGGTAAACCCGTTGGTTGTCATTGCCTCACGTATCGCGCCAATCAAATGTTCCGTTGCCGGACAACCGGAATATGTCGGCGTAAAGCCGATCACCCATCCTTCTCCCATCTGTGTCACATTACGCACCATGCCTAAATCAGTAATGGTCAGCACCGGGATCTCCGGGTCCGGGATCTGGCTGAGTAGCGCCCATATCTCATGAACCTGTGGCGGTGCAATGGTGGCCAGACGTTGCATACCCATCTCCTCTGTTACCATTGCTGACCGGGCAAGACACGCTGGAGATACTGCATTTCTGCCAGCATGGGTCCAAGGTGTTCGGTATGCAGTCCTTTTTTACCGCCAGTGCGATACGCCTGCTCTTGCGGTACGTTCAATGTGGCTTCGTTGATCCCGGCAAAAACTTCGGCTTCCCACGCTGCGCGTAAAGTGCGTGGATCAACCGCAATACCCTCTTCACTCAGTGCAATATCAATCTCGTCGGCATCGAACAGTTCGGCGGTAAAACGCCACAACTTGTTGATGGCCTGCTGCATCTTTTGCCCTGATACGTCAGTACCATTGCCCAGTCGCTCCAGCCAGCCACGACTAAAACGCAGGTGATAGCGCGCTTCTTTAATTGCTTTGGCAGAAATCGCCGCCAGTTGCGGATCACGGCTTTCCATCAGACGGGTAAAGAGCGCCACATGCCATGCATCGATGAAATACTGGCGTGCAATGGTGTCGGCAAAATTGCCGTTTGGTTGTTCAACCAACAATAAGTTGCTGAACTGGCGCTCGTCTCGGGTGAAGGCCAGGGTATCTTCATCGCCTTCTCCCGCTAATTCAGCGGCATACGATAAGAAGTTGCGTGCCTGACCTAATAAATCGAGGCCAATGTTTGCCAGTGCGAGATCGATTTCCAGTTCCGGTGCGTGACCGCACCATTCACCCAACCGCTGGGAGAGCACCAGGCAGTTATCGCCCAGGCGCAAGGTGTAAGCCGTTAACTGATTCATTTCCGACCTCACATGTGCTCAATGCCATCAGGGATGGTGTAAAACGTTGGATGGCGATAGACCTTGCTTTCAGCCGGATCAAAAAATTCACCGCGTTCTTCCGGTTGCGAGGCAACAATTTCACTCGCCTTCACCACCCAAATTGAACATCCTTCGCTACGACGGGTGTAAGCATCACGGGCATTTTCCAGTGCCATCCGCTCATCGGCAGCATGTAAACTGCCAACATGGCGGTGTGATAAGCCCTGTTTGCCACGCACGAAAACTTCGTATAACGGCCAGTAAACATTACTCATTTTGAATCTCCTTATGCGACCTTACGGGCATGTTGTTTTTGTGCATGGGCCAGCGCTGCTTCCCGTACCCAGGTACCTTCTTCCCAGGCTTTACGTTTGGCGTCGAGCCTCTCCTGATTACAAATTCCGCGACCGTTAATTACTTCGTTAAACTCCTGCCAGTCGATCTCACCAAAGCGGTAGTGACCGCTTTCAGTGTCAAAATGCAGATCCGGGTCAGGAACGGTCATACCGAGCATTTCAACCTGTGGAACGGTGTTATCCACGAAACGCTGGCGGAGTTCGTCGTTGGTGAAACGTTTGATTTTCCAGGTGAGACTTCTGGCGCTGTTTGGCGAGTTATCATCGTTTGGCCCGAACATCATTAAGGCTGGCCACCAGAAACGGTTAATGGCGTCTTGCAACATCTGCTTTTGAGCTTCGCTGCCCTGCGCCAGTGCCATGCAGGCTTCAAACCCCTGACGCTGGTGAAAACTCTCTTCTTTGCAGATTTTCACCATTGCTCTGGCATACGGGCCATAAGAAGTGCGGCATAACGCCACCTGATTGACGATCGCTGCGCCATCCACCAGCCAGCCGATAACACCGATATCAGCCCAACTCAATGTCGGATAATTAAAGATGGAGGAATATTTCATCCGTCCGTCGAGCATTTTTTGGTAGATGTCTTCTCTGGCGCAGCCCAGTGTTTCGGCGGCGCTATAGAGATACAGACCATGACCGGCTTCATCCTGCACTTTGGCCAACAGAATGGCTTTACGCCGCAAGGTTGGTGCGCGAGTGATCCAGTTACCTTCAGGCAACATACCAACAATCTCGGAGTGCGCATGCTGCCCAATCTGGCGGATCAATGTCTTTCGGTAAGCATCGGGCATCCAGTCCTGTGGCTCGATAGCCGTTTCCTGGGCTATCCGTTGCTCAAAGCGTTCTTCTTGGGTCACGTCATCACCTTTACGATTCCAGTTTTCGTGAATTAATTAAAAACACGAATCACATTGTTTTATGAAAGTTACACAATAGTTAAGTAAAATCACAAATTTTGTATGTTTGAACTGTGACGGATTTCGCACCCTATTTTTATAAATCATTATTTATCAGTGCATTAATGTTTTCCGCAGTTGCTATACAGATCGCATAGTTAACATTTCGTTAAAATATCCCTTGCTTTTTATGATTCGCGATTTAACTATTAGCAACAGAAATGTGAAACATCTGGAGAGTAGCGATGCAGCAGTTAGCCAGTTTCTTATCCGGTACCTGGCAGTCTGGCCGGGGCCGTAGCCGTTTGATTCACCACGCTATTAGCGGCGAGGCGTTATGGGAAGTGACCAGTGAAGGTCTTGATATGGCGGCTGCCCGCCAGTTTGCCATTGAAAAAGGTGCCCCCGCCCTTCGCGCTATGACCTTTATCGAACGTGCGGCGATGCTTAAAGCGGTCGCTAAACATCTGCTGAGTGAAAAAGAGCGTTTCTATGCTCTTTCTGCGCAAACAGGCGCAACGCGGGCAGACAGTTGGGTTGATATTGAAGGTGGCATTGGGACGTTATTTACTTACGCCAGCCTCGGTAGCCGGGAGCTGCCTGACGATACGCTGTGGCCGGAAGATGAATTGATCCCCTTATCGAAAGAAGGTGGATTTGCCGCGCGCCATTTACTGACCTCAAAGTCAGGCGTGGCAGTGCATATTAACGCCTTTAACTTCCCCTGCTGGGGAATGCTGGAAAAGCTGGCACCAACGTGGCTGGGCGGAATGCCAGCCATCATCAAACCAGCTACCGCGACGGCCCAACTGACTCAGGCGATGGTGAAATCAATTGTCGATAGTGGTCTTGTTCCCGAAGGCGCAATTAGTCTGATCTGCGGTAGTGCTGGCGACTTGTTGGATCATCTGGACAGCCAGGATGTGGTGACTTTCACGGGGTCAGCGGCGACCGGACAGATGCTGCGAGTTCAGCCAAATATCGTCGCCAAATCTATCCCCTTCACTATGGAAGCTGATTCCCTGAACTGCTGCGTACTGGGCGAAGATGTCACCCCGGATCAACCGGAGTTTGCGCTGTTTATTCGTGAAGTTGTGCGTGAGATGACCACAAAAGCCGGGCAAAAATGTACGGCAATCCGGCGGATTATTGTGCCGCAGGCATTGGTTAATGCTGTCAGTGATGCTCTGGTTGCGCGATTACAGAAAGTCGTGGTCGGTGATCCTGCTCAGGAAGGCGTGAAAATGGGCGCACTGGTAAATGCTGAGCAGCGTGCCGATGTGCAGGAAAAAGTGAACATATTGCTGGCTGCAGGATGCGAGATTCGCCTCGGTGGTCAGGCGGATTTATCTGCTGCGGGTGCCTTCTTCCCGCCAACCTTATTGTACTGTCCGCAGCCGGATGAAACACCGGCGGTACATGCAACAGAAGCCTTTGGCCCTGTCGCAACGCTGATGCCAGCACAAAACCAGCGACATGCTCTGCAACTGGCTTGTGCAGGCGGCGGTAGCCTTGCGGGAACGCTGGTGACGGCTGATCCGCAAATTGCGCGTCAGTTTATTGCCGACGCGGCACGTACGCATGGGCGAATTCAGATCCTCAATGAAGAGTCGGCAAAAGAATCCACCGGGCATGGCTCCCCACTGCCACAACTGGTACATGGTGGGCCTGGTCGCGCAGGAGGCGGTGAAGAATTAGGCGGTTTACGAGCGGTGAAACATTACATGCAGCGAACCGCTGTTCAGGGTAGTCCGACGATGCTTGCCGCTATCAGTAAACAGTGGGTGCGCGGTGCGAAAGTCGAAGAAGATCGTATTCATCCGTTCCGCAAATATTTTGAGGAGCTACAACCAGGCGACAGCCTGTTGACTCCCCGCCGCACAATGACAGAGGCCGATATTGTTAACTTTGCTTGCCTCAGCGGCGATCATTTCTATGCACATATGGATAAGATTGCTGCTGCCGAATCTATTTTCGGTGAGCGGGTGGTGCATGGGTATTTTGTGCTTTCTGCGGCTGCGGGTCTGTTTGTCGATGCCGGTGTCGGTCCGGTCATTGCTAACTACGGGCTGGAAAGCTTGCGTTTTATCGAACCCGTAAAGCCAGGCGATACCATCCAGGTGCGTCTCACCTGTAAGCGCAAGACGCTGAAAAAACAGCGTAGCGCAGAAGAAAAACCAACAGGTGTGGTGGAATGGGCTGTAGAGGTATTCAATCAGCATCAAACCCCGGTGGCGCTGTATTCAATTCTGACGCTGGTGGCCAGGCAGCACGGTGATTTTGTCGATTAATCGGTGAATGAAGGGCAACGGCGAATAGTTGCCCTTTTATTTCACTAAGTTTTGTGACGTTGTCACATTATGCATGATGTGTACATCTATTTTCAGGGCATCCACTGTATGAAAAGCTGGCACACCTGCCAAACAACCTGGCAGGTGCAGGCAATCCCCTTTGCATCAGTACTGATAATGTGAACCTGACTAAACCGCCCACAGAGCGCGGTTGCTAACAAGAACACAACATCTGACGAGGTTAATAATGGGAAGCCCCTCTCTGTATTCTGCCCGTAAAACAACCCTGGCGTTGGCAGTCGCCTTAAGTTTCGCCTGGCAAGCGCCGGTATTTGCCCACGGTGGTGAAGCGCATATGGTGCCAATGGATAAAACGCTTAAAGAATTTGGTGCCGATGTGCAGTGGGACGACTACGCCCAGCTCTTTACCCTGATTAAAGATGGCGCGTACGTGAAAGTGAAGCCTGGTGCGCAAACAGCAATTGTTAATGGTCAGCCTCTGGCACTGCAAGTACCGGTAGTGATGAAAGACAATAAAGCCTGGGTTTCTGACACCTTTATTAACGATGTTTTCCAGTCCGGGCTGGATCAAACCTTTCAGGTAGAAAAGCGCCCTCACCCACTTAATGCGCTAACTGCGGACGAAATTAAACAGGCCGTTGAAATTGTTAAAGCTTCCGCGGACTTCAAACCCAATACCCGTTTTACTGAGATCTCCCTGCTACCGCCAGATAAAGAAGCTGTCTGGGCGTTTGCGCTGGAAAACAAACCGGTTGACCAGCCGCGCAAAGCCGACGTCATTATGCTCGACGGCAAACATATCATCGAAGCGGTGGTGGATCTGCAAAACAACAAACTGCTCTCCTGGCAACCCATTAAAGACGCCCACGGTATGGTGTTGCTGGATGATTTCGCCAGTGTGCAGAACATTATTAACAACAGTGAAGAATTTGCCGCTGCCGTGAAGAAACGCGGTATTACTGATGCGAAAAAAGTGATTACCACGCCGCTGACCGTAGGTTATTTCGATGGTAAAGATGGCCTGAAACAAGATGCCCGGTTGCTCAAAGTCATCAGCTATCTTGATGTCGGTGATGGCAACTACTGGGCACATCCCATCGAAAACCTGGTGGCGGTCGTTGATTTAGAACAGAAAAAAATCGTTAAGATTGAAGAAGGTGCGGTAGTTCCGGTGCCAATGACCGCACGCCCATTTGATGGCCGTGACCGCGTTGCTCCGGCAGTTAAGCCTATGCAAATCATTGAGCCTGAAGGTAAAAATTACACCATTACTGGCGATATGATTCACTGGCGGAACTGGGATTTTCACCTCAGCATGAACTCTCGCGTCGGGCCGATGATCTCCACCGTGACTTATAACGACAATGGCACCAAACGCAAAGTCATGTACGAAGGTTCTCTCGGCGGCATGATTGTGCCTTACGGTGATCCTGATATTGGCTGGTACTTTAAAGCGTATCTGGACTCTGGTGACTACGGTATGGGCACGCTAACCTCACCAATTGCTCGTGGTAAAGATGCCCCGTCTAACGCAGTGCTCCTTAATGAAACCATCGCCGACTACACTGGCGTGCCGATGGAGATCCCTCGCGCTATCGCGGTATTTGAACGTTATGCCGGGCCGGAGTATAAGCATCAGGAAATGGGCCAGCCCAACGTCAGTACCGAACGCCGGGAGTTAGTGGTGCGCTGGATCAGTACAGTGGGTAACTATGACTACATTTTTGACTGGATCTTCCATGAAAACGGCACTATTGGCATCGATGCCGGTGCTACGGGCATCGAAGCGGTGAAAGGTGTTAAAGCGAAAACCATGCACGATGAGACGGCGAAAGATGACACGCGCTACGGCACGCTTATCGATCACAATATCGTGGGTACTACACACCAACATATTTATAATTTCCGCCTCGATCTGGATGTAGATGGCGAGAATAACAGCCTGGTGGCGATGGACCCAGTGGTAAAACCGAATACTGCCGGTGGCCCACGCACCAGTACCATGCAAGTTAATCAGTACAACATCGGCAATGAACAGGATGCCGCACAGAAATTTGATCCGGGCACGATTCGTCTGTTGAGTAACCCGAACAAAGAGAACCGCATGGGCAATCCGGTTTCCTATCAAATTATTCCTTATGCAGGTGGTACTCACCCGGTAGCAAAAGGTGCCCAGTTCGCGCCGGACGAGTGGATCTATCATCGTTTAAGCTTTATGGACAAGCAGCTCTGGGTAACGCGTTATCATCCTGGCGAGCGTTTCCCGGAAGGCAAATATCCGAACCGTTCTACTCATGACACCGGTCTTGGACAATACAGTAAGGATAACGAGTCGCTGGACAACACCGACGCCGTTGTCTGGATGACCACCGGCACCACACATGTGGCCCGCGCCGAAGAGTGGCCGATTATGCCGACCGAATGGGTACATACTCTGCTGAAACCATGGAACTTCTTTGACGAAACGCCAACGCTAGGGGCGCTGAAGAAAGATAAGTGATTGTTTCAGACAAAAAAACGGCACCAGGTGCCGTTTTTTACTTATGAGCGAACCAGATTAATACCGTACACACACCGACTTAGTTTCACACCAACCGTCCAGCCAGTCGGGGCCAAAATCACGGCCCGTTCCTGACTGCTTCATCCCACCAAACGGTAAGTTAGCGTCAATTAAGGTATGGCTGTTTACCCACACCGTCCCTGCCTGTAAGCGATCGCTATATTCCAGAGCCTGGGAGAGATTTTGCGTCCAGACACTGGCAGTTAAGCCATATTCCGTGTCGTTTGCCAGTTGTAACGCCTCTTCTCCATCCGCTACTCGCACCAGGTTTACCACCGGACCAAACACCTCTTCACGAGTTAAGCGCAATTTAGCATCGGGATTTACCACCAGCGTTGGCGCAACATAATACCCCTCTCCGGCTGGTCCATTCGACCCGCGAATCAGCTCTGCTTGCTGTGCCTGCGCATCGTCGAGGAATGAACACACTTTGTCGCAGTGCGCACGAGAAACCAAAGGGTTAATCTGTGCAACAGGTGACATCCCCGGTCCCACTTGCAACGATTTTACCGCCTGCTCAAATCCACTAACCAGCGTGTCAAACAACGGCGCTTCAATATAAATTCGCGAACTGGCGGCGCATACTTGCCCTTGATTCAGGAAGCTTCCGGTCATCAAGCCTTCAATAACCCATTGCGGATCAGCATCTTTTAATACAATTGCCGGGTTTTTACCGCCCAGTTCCAGCGTTACACGCGTTAAGCGATCAGCAGCAGTTCTGGCAATACCTTTTCCCGTCGCGGTTGAACCGGTAAAACTGATTTTCGCAACATGAGGATGTGACGTCAGGGCCGCGCCGCATACAGCACCTGACCCGGTGACGACATTAAAAACGCCATCAGGGATACCAGCCTCGCTGGCCAGTTCCGCCACGCGCAACATCGTCAGTGGCGTGGTTTCCGAAGGCTTAATCACGATTGAACAGCCTGCTGCCAGTGCTGGCATCACCTTCCACATACCAATCATCAACGGAAAGTTCCATGGCACAATTCCCGCCACTACGCCAACCGGCTCTTTACGCGTCCAGGCCTGATAACGCGCCCCCTGGGGTAAGGGAATCGACAAGTCCAGCGTTTTACCCGCGATTTTGGTCGTTAACCCGGCGGTATAACGCATCCAGTTCAGCGTACAGCCCACTTCAAAAGCACGGGAAATGGCAATTGACTTGCCTTGCTCCAGGGTTTCCAGTTGCGCCAGCTCCTCACTGTGCTGCTCCACCAGATCAGCAAAACGTAGCAGAATACGTTCACGCTCTGCGGGTAATCGCCCGGCCCAGCGACGCGAGACAAAGGCCCGCCAGGCAGACATGACTGCGTTATCTACATCCGCTTCGTTGGCATCAGCAGTAGACGCAATTTCTTGCCCGGTGGCCGGATCAAAGATCGCCAACCGTTTTTCACTTTGTGCGGGGCCAGGACGACCATCAATATAAAGACCGTGTTGACGATCGAGAAACTGTTGGACCTGGCTTAATACTGCTACATGCGGCTCTGTCATCACTTTTCCTTATTATTTACCCAGTGTGATTTCAGTGTACGCAGCGACAAGAAAAGTCACTTTTTTCGCTGTGACATTCGCTTTGTCAGCTGTGACAAGCTCCGCAAATCGTGACAATAACCGCTTATGTCTCTATGCCTGACAAGACTTATTTCCTATAGTCAGGCTCATTAGCTTCGTTTATTGCAACACAAATGCAACAATAAAAATACATTTCACAGAGCGAAAACGTGCCATGAACCCCGCAGTGGATAATGAGTTTCAGCAATGGCTTTCCCAAATCAATCAGGTATGCGGAAATTTTACCGGACGCCTGCTGACTGAGCGTTACACGGGTGTACTGGACACGCATTTTGCCAAAGGACTAAAGCTGAGTACCGTGACAACCAGCGGGGTGAATTTATCCCGCACCTGGCAGGAAGTAAAAGGCAGCGACGATGCCTGGTTTTACACCGTTTTTCAGCTTAGTGGTCAGGCAATAATGGAGCAGGATGAGCGTCAGGTGCAGATTGGCGCTGGCGATATTACGTTACTCGATGCCTCACGCCCCTGTTCGCTTTACTGGCAGGAGTCTTCTAAACAGATTTCATTACTTTTGCCACGCACTCTGCTGGAACAATATTTTCCCCATCAAAAACCTGTCTGCGCAGAAAGACTGGACGCTGACTTACCCATGGTGCAACTCAGTCATCGCCTGTTACAGGAGAGCATGAATAATCCGGCACTTTCTGAAACAGAAAGTGAAGCTGCGCTACAGGCGATGGTGTGTCTGCTGCGCCCGGTACTTCATCAGCGGGAATCTGTTCAACCTCGTCGTGAACGTCAGTTTCAAAAAGTGGTTACGTTGATAGACGATAATATTCGCGAAGAGATATTACGCCCGGAGTGGATAGCCGGAGAGACAGGTATGTCAGTACGTAGTTTGTACCGAATGTTTGCCGATAAAGGTTTGGTAGTCGCGCAATATATTCGTAACCGTCGTCTCGATTTTTGTGCAGATGCGATTCGCCATGCCGCAGATGATGAAAAACTGGCAGGCATCGGCTTTCATTGGGGATTTTCTGACCAGAGTCATTTTTCAACGGTATTTAAGCAACGCTTTGGGATGACGCCAGGCGAGTATCGACGTAAATTCCGCTAACTAATTGGCGTTGCATGTACTGCAACGCCAATTAGTTAAAACAGATATTTGACTATGCATTTTCAGGGCAAAAGGCAATTTGACAGGAGTTTTTGAATATTCACCTTGTTTCAGGAAAATAGATCAATCGCCTTCTCCTGTAGCGTTATCCCGATATTGCGGTTTTGCTATTAAAATTTTCGCACCCATTTACCGTTTATCCCTTGTACATATTCCCCCGGTTTGGCCCGAGCTACGAGCTTTTGCCCGGCGAGTTTCGCGATATCATCTACCGACACATTATTTTGCTTTGCCAGTTGTTGGTAACTCGCTTTACGTTCGGCATTAATGTCGACTACTAATTTCTCTGTTTCAGCATCCGTTTTCAGCGCAACCAGATAACCGTAAAATGTTTCACCTACCCGCCCCTGAGTTCTGGCTTCATCCAGAGTCAATGCCATTACATTGCTGCTTACCAGCCCAACAAGAAACGCACAAAGAAGTAATGTTTTCTTCATCATCACCTCAGAAAAGATCGCTACGAGTTTCAAGCAGCTCTTCGACATCTTTGTCTGCCTTGATGATGATCTCATGCTCAATTTTAACGTTCATATTGATAGTGATCGGTTCCTTAGGTGCAGCGACTTCAATGCGAGGCGTACAGCCAACCAGCATAAAAGATGACGTCAACGCAGCCAGTAAAATTTTCATTGTTTTTCCTCACACTCTTTTCCTTGCGGACAGTCATTTCCCGGCAGACGTACGTTCTGCTCCAACCATGCCTGGAGATTATCGCCAAAGCGTAAACTGCGCCACAGCGTAAAAATATTCTCTTCATGATGGTAATTAAGGTTTACCGTACCGCTTTTACCATCAACGCGACTGGTACCTGTAATGTTGGCCTGCATGGTTAATAAACCGAGATTATCTAAGTTAATTTTTGTCGATGACCGGCTAATTTCCATATAACGCAACCAGTTAATTGCTGAACCCGCAGTCATATTGTCTTTCACCACCGCATCTGCGGTGTCTTTATCCAGCCGCAAGGTCATTGGCCCGCTATTTGCCAGCCAACCATCTTTCACTATCCATTTTTCGTTGTTTAGCCATAACGGCAATGCACCACTAAATGCCCCGGACATGGCGAATTGTTTCGGATTGACGGCGCTAACCAGTTCGCTGGATGAGAGATTATTCAGCCGCAACAGCGCCGGGTCATGTTGCGGCATACGTAATTGTTTCATCAGTACGTTACCGCCTAACACATCGACGCTAACATCAGTCAACAGCAAGGGTTCTTCTTCAGTCCACGGATAACGCCCTTGCAAATCAGCCGTAATATTTTTCGCTGTCACCAGATTAATCACTTCGGCAATTCGCAACGTAACGGGGCCGCGAGTCCCCAGATGCCAGGCTCCATCGGCAAAACGGAAAGGCAGGACAAAATCGACACCGTTAACCTGATTATCTGGCATCCAGGCACTACCGCCTTTCAACACGCCGTGCCCTCCCGCGCGGAATCCTTGTTCAGGCGCAGCAGAAAATGCAACCTGAGCATACAGTTCACCATCGCGTAAGTTCATCTTCCAGTCGGGTGGCACCAGCGGCTGGAATACGGTCAGTGATTGTTTAGGCCACCAGGCGTTACCGCGCAGACGAATACCGTCCCAGCGACCATTTACCCGAACCGGGCCAATCTCACCAGCATGTAAATCGCCTTTAAAGAGGAAATAGGTAGGATCGCGCCCATCGACGCTAAATTTTAAGGTTGATGGCGGTAACACACTGCCGCCAGTGAACAGCGTTTGCCCGGCGTCCAGTGACAGCGCGCCGCTAAAGGAGGGATGCTGTGCGTCACGTACCCAGACGATGGGCTTGTCGAGAATTAATCGCGGCTTTTCTACCGTCATCGTACCGTATTGTAACTGGTCGAAACCGGTGGAGAGATCGGTCAGCGTAATCGTGCTGTCATGCCACTCACCTTTTCCTGCGACATCCCAGGTGGCATTCATCGGTGTAAAACTCCCTTTTCCCCAGTAGCGCCACTGCCAGCGGCCAGCGTCAGGGAGAAAATCATTCGCCAGCCCATCCATATGCAGCACGAAATCGCCCAGTTCATTTTCATGCGCCTGCAAGATGGCCTGCAAACGTCCGTCAACACCACGTTGGGTGACTTTTACACCCGCTAAAGGCCAGCGGATTTCATCGATGTCCAGCGAATCGATGACTCTTCCCTTTGAACGAAGTAACGCGCCTGGCTCAAAGGTCAGCGTTGGGTCAGTCAGACTTCCACTTAGCTGCGCGGGTAAGCGGGCATATAAAATGAGGTCCGCCTGTTTCGCTTCACCGGTCAGCTGCAGAGGCAGCTGGCTGTTATCCATGCTTAATTTTCCTGGGCCAAAATTTAGCACCGCGTTGCCTTTACCCGCTTGCCCCTGGGTCAGCACACTCAGTCGTCCGCTGATCAGAGCGTTCTCAAGCCCTGCCTGCCAGTTGTCGACTTTGACACCCAGTCGGCCACTCAAAGGAAAACCTGCATACGGCCAACTCCAGCGACCATCGCTTACGGTCAATTGTTGACGAGTAATTTGCCACGGCAAATCGAGCAACGGATCGCCGTTATCCCGTGCCAGCACAATCAATTGCCCGCTATTTTCCTGCCAGTCCAGCTCTGCATCCACCAGTGACGGTTCCTGCGGCAAGTTTAACGTCGCAGTAGCATGCCCACTTACAGGAAGTCCATCCGGCACGAGCGGCATAGTAAATTCCCCCACCAGTTTAACCGGCGGCTGATTTTCAAACGCGACGACATCCAGTTCGCTGACTGTAAGTTGTTGCCCTTTCAGCTGGCCTTGAAATTTAACTTTTTCGCCCTGATAACGCAGTTGCTGGATATCAGAGGTTAATGCGAGAGAGAGTTTTCCCTGCCATTCCTGCCAGGGAGAAAAAATCAGTTTATCGATATTGATCCAGGTGTTAGGCAGCATGGACTGCCACTGCGCGAGGGTTTTTGGAGCAGCTGGCGATTGCTCCGTCTGCGGCAATTTCGCCAGACAAGCAGAATCAAGTTCTACCGTGCCGACGTTCAATAACCAGCGGCTGGGATGTGAAAGGCTGGCGTTGGTGATATGCGCAAGCTGACAATCTCCCACCAGATAACGGAGATCGGGAATGATTAAACCTTTACGCGTAATGCGTGGGCTTTCATCTAATGCAATACGTGTCCCGAGCGGTAGCCAGATGCCCGCCAGCGTGGGAACCCACAGCCCGAGCGTCATCAGCAGCGTCAACGGCACAAGAATAATCAGTAATAACAGCGCGAGAACGGCTTTATATTTACCCAGCATGGGTAGTTAATATCCTGATTTAGCGAAAAATTAAGCATTCAATACGGGTATTGTGGCATGTTTAACCGTTCAGTTGAAGGTTGCGCCTACACTAAGCATAGTTGTTGATGAATTTTTCAATATCGCCATAGCTTTCAATTAAATTTGAAATTTTGTAAAATATTTTTAGTAGCTTAAATGTGATTCAACATCACTGGAGAAAGTCTTATGAAACTCGCCGTTTATAGCACAAAACAGTACGACAAGAAGTACCTGCAACAGGTGAACGAGTCCTTTGGCTTTGAGCTGGAATTTTTTGACTTTCTGCTGACGGAAAAAACCGCTAAAACTGCCAATGGCTGCGAAGCGGTATGTATTTTCGTAAACGATGACGGCAGCCGCCCGGTGCTGGAAGAGCTGAAAAAGCACGGCGTTAAATATATCGCCCTGCGCTGTGCCGGTTTCAATAACGTCGACCTTGACGCGGCAAAAGAACTGGGGCTGAAAGTAGTCCGTGTTCCAGCCTATGATCCAGAGGCCGTTGCTGAACACGCCATCGGTATGATGATGACGCTGAACCGCCGTATTCACCGCGCGTATCAGCGTACCCGTGACGCTAACTTCTCTCTGGAAGGTCTGACCGGCTTTACTATGTATGGCAAAACGGCAGGCGTTATCGGTACCGGTAAAATTGGTGTGGCGATGCTGCGCATTCTGAAAGGTTTTGGTATGCGTCTGCTGGCGTTCGATCCGTATCCAAGTGCGGCGGCGCTGGAACTCGGTGTGGAGTATGTCGATCTGCCAACCCTGTTCTCTGAATCAGACGTTATCTCTCTGCACTGCCCGCTGACACCGGAAAACTACCATCTGTTGAACGAAGCCGCCTTCGATCAGATGAAAAATGGCGTGATGATCGTCAATACCAGTCGCGGTGCATTGATTGATTCTCAGGCGGCAATTGAAGCGCTGAAAAATCAGAAAATTGGTTCGTTGGGTATGGACGTATATGAGAACGAACGCGATCTGTTCTTTGAAGATAAATCCAACGACGTAATTCAGGATGACGTATTCCGTCGCCTGTCTGCCTGCCACAACGTGCTGTTTACCGGGCATCAGGCATTCCTGACAGCAGAAGCTCTGACCAGTATTTCTCAGACTACGCTGCAAAACTTAAGCAATCTGGAAAAAGGCGAAACCTGCCCGAACGAACTGGTTTAATCTTGCCGCTCCCCTGCATTCCAGGGGAGCTTATTCAGATAATCCCCAAAGACCTTTCATCCTCTATTCTTAAAATAGCCCTGAGTCAGAAACTGTAATTGAGAACCACAATGAAGAAAGTAGCCGCGCTTGTTGCGCTAAGCCTGCTGATGGCGGGATGTGTAAGTAGTGACAAAATTGCTGTAACGCCAGAACAGTTACAGCATCATCGCTTTGTGCTGGAAAGCGTAAACGGTAAGCCCGTGACCAGCGATAAAAATCCGCCAGAAATCAGCTTTGGTGAAAAAATGATGATTTCCGGCAGCATGTGTAACCGCTTTAGCGGTGAAGGCAAACTGTCTAATGGTGAACTGACAGCCAAAGGGCTGGCAATGACCCGTATGATGTGCGCTAACCCGCAGCTTAATGAACTCGATAACACCATTAGCGAAATGCTGAAAGAAGGTGCACAAGTGGATCTGACCGCGAACCAGTTAACGCTGGCGACCGCGAAACAGACATTAACTTATAAGCTGGCGGATTTAATGAATTAATAGCTGCCACAGCTCCCGGCGGCAAGTGACTGTTCACTACAGCGTTTGCCGTTGGGTAATGCACACATCCCAATCGCCGTACCATCCAGTTGACGGGCAACAGAAAGCGAACCGCCGATCATTGCACAATTTGCTTCTCCACTACTGGACATCGACGCTTTTAAACCTGGCGCTACGTGCGCCGCAGTCGCCTGCTGAACAGGCTCACTACTACACGCCGACAACAATAAAGCGGCACACCCTACCCAAAACGCTGCTCGCATCTTTTCTTCCTCTGATCTTCAAGCCAAACGACACCGCCATAAATAATAGGCAGCACAGAGGGCGGCGTCGAGAGCTGTCCTGCGCGTTGCCCCGCATTTTTACTTTTTTATGGCTATTTTTTTGCCCTCTGTTTGATCAAAACATTCATTACGCTGATGTGGGGGACACAAAAGCGAAAATGCAGAAGAAAGCCATTTGCTAAAATTGAAAGATTACTACTGGGCGCGCAGCAATTTCGTGCGCCCCTCATTTGCGCAATGTAAGGGTGTCATATGATTACTATTGACGGTAATGGCGCGGTTGCTTCGGTCGCATTTCGCACCAGTGAAGTTATCGCCATCTACCCTATTACCCCCAGTTCCACGATGGCAGAACAGGCTGATGCCTGGGCCGGAAACGGCTTAAAGAACGTTTGGGGAGACACACCACGCGTGGTTGAAATGCAGTCGGAAGCGGGTGCTATCGCTACCGTGCATGGCGCTTTGCAGACGGGTGCCCTTTCAACATCGTTTACGTCATCGCAGGGTTTGCTGCTGATGATCCCGACGCTGTACAAACTGGCAGGCGAACTAACACCGTTTGTCCTGCATGTAGCGGCACGTACCGTTGCCACACATGCACTCTCTATTTTTGGCGATCATTCCGACGTTATGGCGGTGCGCCAGACGGGTTGCGCGATGTTGTGTGCAGCAAACGTCCAGGAAGCGCAAGACTTTGCTCTCATTTCGCAAATCGCGACGCTGAAAAGCCGCGTGCCATTTATTCATTTCTTTGATGGTTTCCGCACGTCCCACGAAATCAATAAAATTGTCCCGCTGGCCGATGACACGATTCTTGATCTCATGCCGCAGGTCGAAATTGATGCTCATCGCGCCCGGGCACTCAACCCGGAACATCCGGTGATCCGCGGTACGTCCGCCAATCCTGACACTTATTTCCAGTCTCGCGAAGCCACCAACCCATGGTACAACGCGGTCTATGACCATGTTGAACAGGCGATGAATGATTTCTCTGCCGCGACAGGTCGTCAGTATCAGCCGTTTGAATATTACGGGCATCCGCAAGCGGAACGGGTGATTATCCTGATGGGCTCTGCCATTGGCACCTGTGAAGAAGTGGTTGATGAATTGCTAACCCGTGGCGAAAAAGTTGGCGTGCTGAAAGTTCGCCTGTACCGCCCCTTCTCCGCTAAACATTTACTGCAAGCTCTGCCGGGATCCGTACGCAGCGTGGCGGTACTGGACAGAACCAAAGAACCCGGTGCCCAGGCAGAACCGCTCTATCTGGATGTAATGACCGCACTGGCAGAAGCCTTTAATAATGGCGAGCGCGAAACTCTGCCCCGTGTCATTGGTGGGCGCTATGGTCTTTCATCCAAAGAATTTGGCCCAGACTGTGTACTGGCGGTATTTGCCGAGCTCAACGCGGCTAAACCGAAAGCGCGCTTTACGGTTGGTATTTACGATGATGTGACCAATCTGTCACTGCCGTTGCCGGAAAACACCCTGCCAAACTCGGCGAAACTGGAAGCCTTGTTTTATGGCCTTGGTAGTGATGGCAGCGTTTCCGCGACCAAAAACAATATCAAGATTATCGGTAATTCCACGCCGTGGTACGCACAGGGCTATTTTGTTTACGACTCCAAAAAGGCGGGCGGCCTGACGGTTTCTCACCTTCGAGTGAGCGAACAGCCGATTCGTTCCGCTTATCTCATTTCCCAGGCTGATTTTGTTGGCTGCCACCAGTTGCAGTTTATCGATAAATATCAGATGGCTGAGCGTTTAAAACCTGGCGGCATTTTCCTGCTCAACACGCCGTACAGCGCAGATGAAGTGTGGTCGCGCTTGCCGCAAGAAGTTCAGGCCGTGTTAAACCAGAAAAAAGCGCGCTTCTATGTGATTAACGCGGCGAAAATCGCCCGCGAATGTGGCCTGGCGGCCCGTATTAATACCGTCATGCAGATGGCTTTTTTCCATCTGACGCAAATTCTGCCTGGCGATAGCGCCCTCGCAGAATTGCAGGGTGCGATTGCCAAAAGTTACAGTAGCAAAGGCCAGGATCTGGTGGAACGCAACTGGCAGGCTCTGGCGCTGGCGCGTGAATCCGTAGAAGAAGTTCCGTTGCAGCCGGTTAATCCGCACAGCGCCAATCGACCGCCAGTGGTTTCCGATGCCGCCCCTGATTTCGTGAAAACCGTAACCGCTACGATGCTCGCCGGGCTTGGTGATGCCCTCCCCGTTTCGGCGCTGCCGCCAGACGGCACATGGCCGATGGGCACCACTCGCTGGGAAAAACGCAATATCGCCGAAGAGATCCCCATCTGGAAAGAGGAACTCTGTACCCAATGTAACCACTGCGTTGCCGCTTGCCCACACTCAGCTATTCGCGCAAAAGTGGTGCCGCCTGAAGCGATGGAAAACGCCCCTGCCAGCCTGCATTCGCTGGATGTGAAATCGCGTGATATGCGCGGGCAGAAATATGTCTTGCAGGTGGCACCGGAAGATTGCACCGGTTGTAACCTGTGCGTCGAAGTTTGCCCGGCGAAAGACCGTCAGAATCCAGAGATTAAAGCCATCAATATGATGTCTCGCCTGGAACATGTCGAAGAAGAGAAAATCAATTACGATTTCTTCCTCAACCTGCCAGAAATCGACCGTAGCAAACTGGAACGTATTGATATTCGTACATCGCAGCTGATTACACCGCTGTTTGAATATTCAGGTGCTTGCTCCGGTTGTGGCGAGACGCCGTATATTAAATTGCTGACTCAGCTCTATGGCGACCGGATGTTGATCGCTAACGCCACCGGCTGTTCTTCAATTTATGGCGGTAACCTGCCCTCTACACCGTATACCACCGATGCCAACGGTCGTGGGCCGGCATGGGCGAACTCTCTGTTTGAAGATAATGCCGAATTTGGCCTTGGTTTCCGCCTGACGGTCGATCAACACCGTGTCCGCGTGCTGCGTCTGCTGGATCAATTTGCCGATAAAATCCCGGCGGAATTACTGACGGCGTTGAAATCAGACGCCACGCCAGAGATTCGTCGTGAACAGGTTGCAGCTTTACGCCAGCAACTCAACGATGTTGCCGAAGCACATGAACTGCTACGTGATGCAGATGCACTGGTGGAAAAATCAATCTGGCTGATTGGTGGTGATGGCTGGGCTTACGATATCGGCTTTGGCGGTCTGGATCATGTATTGAGTTTGACGGAAAACGTCAACATTCTGGTGCTGGATACGCAATGCTATTCCAACACCGGTGGTCAGGCGTCGAAAGCGACACCGCTGGGTGCAGTAACTAAATTTGGCGAGCACGGCAAACGTAAAGCGCGTAAAGATCTTGGCGTCAGTATGATGATGTACGGTCATGTTTATGTGGCGCAGATTTCTCTCGGCGCGCAGCTGAACCAGACGGTGAAAGCGATTCAGGAAGCGGAAGCGTATCCGGGGCCATCGCTGATCATTGCTTATAGCCCGTGTGAAGAGCATGGTTACGATCTGGCACTCAGCCACGACCAGATGCGCCAACTCACAGCTACCGGCTTCTGGCCGCTATATCGCTTTGATCCGCGTCGTGCCGATGAAGGCAAACTGCCGCTGGCCTTGGATTCACGCCCGCCGTCAGAAGCACTGGAAGAAACGTTACTTCACGAGCAACGTTTCCGTCGGCTGAATTCGCAGCAGCCAGAAGTGGCAGAACAGTTATGGAAAGATGCTGCAGCTGATTTGCAAAAACGCTATGACTTCCTGGCACAAATGGCCGGAAAAGCGGAAAAAAGCAACACCGATTAAATGCTCTGGATAAGGATTATCCAATTCTAAAAAAAAAGCCCGGACGACTGTTCGGGCTTGTCTTTTTATATGTTGGAAAATCAGTGGCAATGCAATGGCCCAACAGAAAATAAAATCTGTGACAATAAAGGCATATAACCCGCGCAGAATAACGTATAGCAAATTAAAAGTATAATTTTTATTTTGTATGTATTATCTTCGATACATTCACCAGACTTATTATCATTTCAGAGGAATTATTTGATTAAGGTTTTACTTAAGGCGTAACAAATGATATTTATCGGCTAACTGAACTTCTCCTTTAGGATGTTTTCACTCCCCGAAATGGGGATAAAAGGCAAATAAAATAACTAAAGGATTTATTCAATGAAAAGCAAAGTACTGGCACTTTTAATTCCTGCCCTGCTCGCCGCAGGTGCTGCACATGCAGCCGAAGTTTATAATAAAGACGGCAACAAATTAGATCTGTATGGCAAAGTTGATGGCCTGCATTATTTTTCTGATAATTCAGCGAAAGATGGCGACCAGAGCTATGCGCGTCTGGGTTTTAAAGGCGAAACCCAAATTAACGATCAACTCACTGGCTACGGTCAATGGGAATACAATATTCAGGCAAACAACACTGAATCTTCAAAAAACCAGTCATGGACCCGTCTGGCATTTGCCGGGCTGAAATTTGCAGATTACGGTTCTTTCGATTACGGACGTAATTATGGCGTAATGTACGACATCGAAGGCTGGACCGATATGCTGCCTGAATTTGGCGGTGACTCTTATACCAATGCAGACAACTTTATGACTGGTCGAGCCAATGGCGTCGCGACTTATCGTAATACTGATTTCTTCGGTCTGGTAAATGGTCTGAACTTCGCGGTGCAGTATCAAGGTAACAACGAAGGTGCCAGTAATGGTCAGGAAGGCACCAACAACGGACGTGATGTTCGCCATGAAAACGGTGACGGCTGGGGTCTTTCCACAACATATGATTTAGGCATGGGCTTTAGCGCTGGTGCGGCATACACCTCTTCTGACCGCACCAATGATCAGGTTAACCATACTGCGGCGGGTGGTGATAAAGCAGACGCGTGGACTGCTGGGCTAAAATACGATGCTAACAATATTTACCTGGCAACCATGTATTCAGAAACGCGTAATATGACCCCGTTTGGCGACAGCGATTATGCTGTGGCAAACAAAACCCAGAATTTTGAAGTCACTGCACAGTACCAGTTTGATTTTGGTCTGCGTCCGGCAGTCTCTTTCCTGATGTCTAAAGGCCGTGACCTGCACGCTGCGGGTGGTGCAGACAACCCGGCAGGTGTTGATGATAAAGATCTGGTTAAATACGCCGATGTTGGCGCGACTTACTATTTCAATAAAAACATGTCCACCTACGTTGACTATAAAATCAACCTGTTGGATGAAGATGACAGCTTCTACGCTGCCAATGGCATCTCTACCGATGATATTGTCGCTTTAGGTCTGGTTTATCAGTTCTAAATCCTCCTGCCCGCTGTTATGGCGGGCTTTTTCTGCTTATTCTTCCTCCTTTGATCTAAATTAAAAATGTGAACTCCGTCATTACACAAAAAGTGTCATCTGGCGTTACACTTTATGCGGATACTAAAACAGGAGGTTTTATGAACAGAACGATTCTTGTCCCTATCGATATTTCCGATTCAGAATTAACTCAACGCGTGATTAGCCACGTTGAGGAAGAGGCAAAGATTGATGATGCAGAGGTTCATTTCCTGACGGTAATACCTTCACTGCCCTACTATGCCTCTCTGGGTTTAGCGTATTCCGCAGAATTACCGGCAATGGATGACCTGAAAGCGGAAGCCAAATCGCAACTGGAAGAGATCATTAAAAAATTTAAACTGCCAACCGACAGAGTGCATGTCCATGTTGAGGAAGGCTCGCCCAAAGACCGCATTCTGGAATTGGCGAAGAAGATCCCCGCTCATATGATCATCATTGCTTCCCATCGACCGGATATCACCACTTATCTGCTCGGTTCCAACGCCGCAGCTGTAGTGCGTCACGCAGAGTGCTCCGTGCTGGTTGTGCGCTGACACTAACGCCCGCACATTGCTGCGGGCTTTTTGATTCATTTCGCAAATGTGCTGACATTTTCCCCTCTAATCCGTACCATACACGCCACAGTTTTTTATATCAGATTTCTTATGCTGGGCGTTCCGGCATGACGCATACTCTTCTGATGCCATATAACGAATTGAGTCGCTTTTAAATGTCGCAAAATCAAGAAATTAGTAAGAAAGAACAATACAACCTGAACAAGTAAGGGCAAAAATCACAACT
>OJKH01000204.1_pt1 | contig 34380 bp, 41 predicted proteins | sample 1596471 | NCBI WGS metagenome assembly OJKH01 (sample SAMEA4350108, study PRJEB24818) | metagenome | biome: human; feature: gut; material: faeces | place: Denmark | collected 2013-09
AACACTCCAGCCGTGGCTCTAAGATGAAAACCCCTCACCTTGTCCCATTAAGCAAGCAGGCAATAGCAACCCTGAGAGAAATTCAGAAGCTCAGTGGCGATCAGGAAATCATCTTCATTGGTGATCATTATGCCTATAAACCCATGAGTGAAAACACTATCAACAACGCGCTTCGTAAAATGGGCTATGACACCAAAACAGAAGTTTGTGGACATGGTTTCCGCTCTATGGCCTGCAGTGCCTTGATCGAGTCCGGTTTATGGTCAAAAGATGCTGTTGAACGTCAGATGAGCCATCAGGAGCGTAATAACGTTCGCGCTGCTTATATCCATCTTGCTGAACATCTCGATGAGCGGAGGCTAATGCTTCAGTGGTGGGCTGACTATCTTGATGCCAACCGTAAAGGGATATTACGACCTTACGATTTTAAAGACTGACAGTTCGTTGTAAAAAGAGGGCTGAGAAGCCCTTTTTTACGAATTTATTACATCATGTGGGATGTGATATTTTTTTCAGGTTTGTGATTTTGTGCAATCGATGGCTTTTGTGTTAAGACTGAACGTACGGCTTCATCATTCAACAATCTGATAAAAGCTTTTTTGCGTGCTTTACTTGTCAGCTTTATATATTGCATACCATTATCATCATTAATTATATCAATATTCCTTCCTATTGTGGGGAAACTAGTCTTTATCTCATTAACAATGTTAACATCGATATTTAGTTCCAATATTCCGTTTTTAAGAACTCTGGCTAATTTTCTCATGAAACCGCGATCATCTTTCATATCGTCGAAGATTTTCTCTGGCTCGGCTAAGACAGATTTATTGACAATCTCCATTTCAATGATTTTTGGAGTTACTTCAGAAACCATATTGTCAATTACTTGAGTAAGTCCATATCTTTCTTCTAATAATTTAATGTTAATAGCATAACTAATTCCATCAAAAACAAAAAAATCAATTACTTTGGATATGTTTATCATATCGTAAGGTATAGGAACTAATACATCCCCCTCACCTAAAAATGAGAGCCTTGATTTTTTGTGTAAAAAGTTGGGGTATCTATGTTGATACAAAAAAATATTTTTATCACCATCACTCATGTGATAAACAAGACCAATAATGTTATCGAGATTTACGTCATTGAATTTAAAGTCAATAGGGTTGTCAGCAACTGTCAACGACGATATTTCTTCAATTATTTTAATGATAGTGCTTTTATCTTCGCTGGCGATATCAAAATAGTAAACACCTTTATGTTCATAATTCATATCCGTGATATTATCTATTATTGCATCACCATTATCGTTAATAGATATTCTCTTTATAATTTCATCAGTGATAGATTTTTTGAAATTTTCAGTGATGAGAGGTTCAGTATTTTCATCATGTAAAATAACACGTCGATAAATATAGTTGTCATTATCGTTTATGATGAAAAACATCTCACCTGTAAGACCATTATTTTGAACGAAGGCCTCTAATTCATTTTTCATTCAACATGACTCCTGATAAGATCAAATAAGTTTTGCGATCAAAGTATCATCATCAATTTTCTTTATTTTAACTTGACAATCATTAGACATTTTCCCCCTACATATTACTGTGTACTCCTTACCAGAAGGATCATTTTTAATAACACATTTATATAACCTGAAGCCAAGTATTGCCAACGATGGGTTGGCATAAAATCTGTTTGTCCTGACATAAATAACACCGATAAAACAAATCATCAGCAGCAGGTTGATTACTGTTCTTTTGCTATTAACGTCAGTGAATACAAGAGGCATAACATAAGTAGTTAAAAATTCAAGATGTTCATGCGTTTGATTTTTAACGTTACTCACTTTATGAGTGCTTCCCCAACCTCTTGATAACGATGAAAATAAATATACTACAGATGAAATACCCGAAAAAACCATCGAAATACAGAAAATGAAAACAAAGTTCCTGACTTTTAACTTGTTAAAGTTGTTAAATACATCCTCAAATGTATACTTCAATAAAATAAATCTAACCAATCTTTCAATAAAAACCCAATCAAAGGACATTATTGAAACAGATAGAAATAAAATCCACAAAGATAAAAAATAAAGATAATATTTGAACTTTATATTGTCGCATGATGCACTGTTAGAATTAGTAGATGTCATAGTATACCTTACAAAAATACAGTGCTGTTAATATTATAATAGTAATTTTAACAGAAGAGATGAGTGAAAAACAACACTAACAACAGGCATTATATCTTTCGTAAAAGCATTTTGTATATACATCACACATTGAGGTGCGAGTTGAGGCTTCAGATACATCATCTTGTAATTCAGTGGCTCCCCGTGCAAGCATAGCCTTTATCATTATGATTTTTATGAATTCTTTCTAACTTGTGACGGAGGCGTATATCGTTGTAATCTAGTGATACATACGGATAAGGAAGAAGTAGAAGAAAATGATCGAACGCATGCTTTTTGAAAAGTTACTCACGAAGGCGACTGAAAGACTCTCTCAGGATCTGAATACATCAAGTAAATATCACAACTCGAGAGGATTTGAGCAAAGGGTTAGGGAAGTTTTAGGTGATTTATTAACTGAAATGGGGTTGTCTGTAGACATGAGTCCCCCAGCGCAAGAATTTCCGGATATAATTATTGGAAATTTTGGTGTAGAGGTAAAATACTCAGATAACAATACATGGAGATCAATAGCAAACAGTATCTTTGAGGGAAGTCGAAAGCAAGGAGTAGATTATGTATATCTCTTATTTGGAAAAACTGGCGGTGTACCCGATGCTAAATGGGGTCGCTATGAAGAATGCATAATGCATGTAAGAACATCACATGTTCCAAGGTTTGAGGTGGAAATAAATGCTAAAGAGCCGTTATTTGATAAATTGAATATAGCCTATAATGATTTTAGAGTGTTAAGCCCGGAAGAAAAAATGCCTTTCATTAGAAAATATGCAAAGAATAGATTGAAACCCGGTGAAAGGCTTTGGTGGATTGATGATCAACCAGATGAAAGGACTCTACCATTAGAGGTCAGATTATATACTAAACTGTCCCAGCCAGAAAAGAGGAAATACAGAGCAGAATCAGCAGTGCTCTGCCCGCAGATAGTTAAATCAAGCCGCGCATCAGGAAAATATGATGATGTGACTATGTTTCTCCTCACATACTATGGAATATTGTGCAATCAGGCTAGGGATTTATTTTCCGCAGGAAGTGTCGCTATGCGAGCATCACCAGTAAGAGGTGGAAATTATCTTGAAAGAGCATTGAAAGATATAGAAAAAGAGATGATTAAAGCTTTTGATGAATTAGAAGATGCATTATTTGAAGAGTATTGGGGAGTAATTATACACAGAAATGAAAGAATCAAATACTGGCTAAATTTGGCTGATTCTTATGCGGTGGGATGGATACCATCTGAGACTTTATTTACCGAGATTGAGTATTGAGAGGATAAAGGGTACCATGATTAGTATATTTTACTAATCATGGTATCAATAAGTTTAATGGATTATTATAATTTGTCTAAATATTCCTCAACGGCTTGCGCTAAATGCCAAGCTAAAACAGGAGGAACTGCATTTCCAACTTGTCTTTCAGTTTCTCTCAAATTTGACTCAAAAACAAAGTTATCAGGAAATGATTGAAGACGAGCGGCTTCTCTCATTGAGATACGTCTGTCCAGTTTATAATGAAATTGTATATTACCATGGCATTCGGCCCTTATGGTCTGAGATGGTTTATCTTCTTTCAAACGCCTACTTCCTTGGTCTGGGCTTTTTTTTGCTTTACTCCAGATATGGTTAAAGATACGATCTTCATCGATATTTTCTAAATCATGAATTGCATCATAACAAGTCAACCATTCGTTTTTATGCAGTATATCAACGGGTTCTTTAAAGAGTGGATTTCCGTGTAGAGTCCCGACTATAAAAACGCGCTCTCTCGTTTGAGGAACTCCAAAATTAGCTGAATTATAAAGTTTATAGCTAACATTGTAACCGAGTTCGCTAAAATCTTTAATAACACGAGCTAACGACTCCTCGTTGTATTTCATAAGAAGCCCTTTAACATTTTCGGCGACAAAAATTTTTGGGCGAGAGCGTTTGACTGCTTCCACCATCGCAAGATATAAACCACTACGTTTACCATCGACGCCCGCTCTTTTGCCATTGATAGATATATCTTGACAAGGGAACCCACCAATTAAAACATCACATTCGTTAGGCACTAAATCTATAAGTTCCCAAATATCACCCTCAGCTATATTATGGCTGAAATTTTTTTTATATGTTTTAACTGCATTAGGATTAAATTCATTTGCCCAAGTTATTTCAAATTTTGTTTTTTTATATTGTTTATTTAGTACAGAAAACCCACCACAAAAACCTAAGTCCATCCCGCCACAACCAGAAAAAAGAGAAATAAGTTTATATTTTTCTTTTTGGAAAGTGTCATTGTTTGATGCTAAAGCTATCGATATTTTATTTTCAATCCAAGCAGCCAAACTAACACCTTGAGCTTCAGCTAAGGCTCTCCAAGTTTCTTTCTGAGAGGGAGTTATACGCAAATGTATTTTTTCGCTTTTAATTTCTGTTGCAATAACTGTTGTCATTTCGTTACTCTCGTTACCTTGGGTTTAACCTGATCTTATATACATAATAAACAAAATTTCATGTGTGTACAGCAAAAGTTATAAAAAAATCGCAATCAACAACAAGGTGTTGATTTGTATGATTTTTTTTCGAGAATGACTCTTGCGCAAATCATATGAAAAAACGCCAAAACTGAAAGGGGAAGTACATACATTTGGAAAGGGTGAGAGAAAATATTTCATTCAAATTTAATGTTAAATACTCGAAACCATAGCTTTTAAACCTTTAGAATCTATTTCACAATTCCCATTCCCAGCTAAAAGCCACTCTTCAAGACAATCCTGTAGAACAAGGGTGTCTAATTTCCTTTTCCCGATTAAAGCGCATTCCCAAACAACAATGACCTTATAACCTAGGTTATTTAAAATAGAGACTACACGAATATCTCTTTCAGAATTTTTCTGCAATTTACTTACCCAATATTTGTTCGTAGAGTCTGGTGTTCTGAACATATGACATTGATGACCGTGCCAGAAACAACCATTTACAAATATTGCGGCTTTATATGCTTCGCACAAAAAATCAGGTTTACCATATAGGCTATGACAATGAGCCATATAATTAATATCAAGATTACTCAGAATTCCATCTACAATTATTTCAGGTTTTGTATTCTTTGAGTGTATTGACCTCATAATATGTGATCTTTTTTCTTGAGATATTCTCATCATAAGCTCCTTTATATGAAATCATAATGATATTATAGCATAAGGCGTAAAATTCAATATGTTAATTCATATAATGAATTTGATATCATACATGAAATATGATTTGAATTTGTTAACCTGTTTACGTGCTATAAATACCATAAAGTTATTCCTTCCTTCCCACTATAGACTCAAGAAATTTTTTCCCTTTTAATTTAAGTCTTGCCTTATCCTCAGCACCAACATTTTGAAAATGTATTAATATACCTAACACAAACTCCTTATCGACGTCTTCTACTTTACAGCCCACAGCTTTAGCAACTTCAGCACCAAGGATGATCTTCAGGCGTGTCTCAGCGCTCTTGGATAAAGATTTCTCTTTGGTCTTGAGACGATTCAAACGCATCTGCGCTGATGCTATTTTTTGCTTAATGTTTTTTTCTGTTCTTTGTTTTCTGTTTTTATCACCCGTATCCATAATTACTTTTCCTTTTAATTGTCAAAAACATGAAATACAATTAAAAAAGGAAAAGGTCAAACCATAGGCAGCAAGTTAAATACTTTTCATTTCAAATTATAAGTTGCAGAAATTTATGATTGTCTTAAACAATTACCTGCTGAACAGGCTTGCCCTGCTAATGATGGGATTTATCCCAACAAAAAATGGTGTTGTGGTTTTAAAAATATGATGCCAGTAAGCTCAAAATAAATTATGCAACACAGACCAGTGCAACTACTAACGTTAAATACCTGATACTCTCCCCGTTACTTATTTTATCAGAACAATGAAAAACATTTTACCTGTTGTTTTTAAACTCTAATTTTTGGCCTTAACCTGTGAATTGTGCAACACATAAAAGCATCTGTTATTTTCACTATTTTATCTCAATTCCACTTTCCCGCCTTACGGCATGAAAAAAAAGCACTCGTTTTGCCCTTACGGGCGCTATCTAAAACCCAAATATTCAATATTATTACTCTACCTCAACCGTTTATCCGATTCTAGCCCTGTTAATTTCACAGACATTAAAACTAGCGTTATTATTTAACTATAGAAAAACTTAAAACATTGTCGTTATTTTTAGCTCCTTTAGGAGATATAAAAATAAAGCAATGCCCACCTATACACTGCTACGCAGTGTGTGGGGTCTACCGACGGTTGCCTGCCGCAGGCTAACACCGTTTCCTTCGGAAACAAGGTCAACGTCAACATCAAAGTTTTTCTTGCGAAAAACTAAAACCAGCATAGTCGCATTGGAGATTTATATTTTGGTTTGTTATTTAAAATTATATTGAGGTTCTTTTTATTGTATGGCTATTTTTCATCTTGATTTTAAAATTGTGAAACGAAGTGAGGGCAAATCTTCCGTTGCGAAAGCTGCTTATCATGCTCGTACAAGGATAACAGATGAAAGAACAGGCGATACGTATGATTATAGCCGCCGTACCGATTTATACGGACATTTCATATTAGCACCCGTTAATGCTCCTCAACATATTGTAAAAGACTCTACAGCATTGTGGAATGAAGTTGAAAGGGTCGAGCGCCAGCAAAATGGTCAAACAGCCCGTTATTTCGATGTTTCCATTCCTACCGAGTTAAACAATGACGACAAGAAAAAACTTGTCCTTGAGTATTGTCAGAAAAATTTCGTTGATAAAGGTATGATTGCCGATATCGCTTTCCATGATCTCGATAGCGACAACCCACATGCTCACGTTATGTTGACGTTAAAAACCATTGGCCCGGAAGGGTTTGGTAAAAAAGAAAGAAGCTGGAATGACAGAAAAATGTCTGTGTTGTGGCGTGAATCATGGGCATCTATGGCTAACAGCTACCTTGCTGCCGCTGGCTCGTCAGAACGTATTGACCATCGTTCTCTTCAGGCCCAGCATGAAGAGGCATTAGAAAAAGCGGCGGTAGCTTTAGATAATGAAGAAAAAGCGCTATGGCTTGCTAAAGCCGCTGAAACAAACCGTCCTCCAATGAAGCGTATCCATAGTGCCAAATGGCGTAGTAAAGCAGCACAAGAGCAAAGAGCAGCAGAACAGGCTGTTCGTGATGCTGCCAAGCAGGAAGCGGTTGAAGTCTACAAAACATTCAGTGAGCTTGATCTTGAAATCATCGTTGATGTCAGAAGCTTTACGATTACACATCTTGCTGAACCAGAAGAGATCGTATTACCTAAAACACGCTCCGGTTCTTCTACTGATGAGAATCAAAGACCTGTTTTGGTTGCACCAGCTCCTCATACTCGTATGCGTGGCGTTAAATCTTACCGTGATAAAACAAAAGTCAGTAAGGTCGTTGCAGGTAAGAAACCATCAGTAGGTATTTCTGGTTCTGGAATAAATACTATCCTGAAAACATCCTCCTCTCAAAACCAAAATAGGGCATCCAGAAGCGCCCCTGAACGTGTTAAGAGGAAACAGACTACTCCACGTCAGGATAATATTTTTAAACGCTTCACAACTCTTGTCATAGATTTTTTCAAGCAGAAGTTTGTATGGGCTAAAGCAAACAAATCCCAAAATGATCTTATCAGTGAAGAACATGATAAACGTATTGCTGAAAACTACGTCTTTGACGAGGTATTAGGCCGTCATATCTCTCGCACTGAATATGAGAAAAAAGCCAAGTTTAACCAAGATGACTATAAACCAACACCGGATGAGATCAGCCGTTTCCCAAACCGCCCTAAGAACGAACAACCGGAAAGCGATCATCGCATGGATCTCATACCACATGCCAGCAAAGATAAAGCCCCACGTATGAGGCCACCGGGATATAGGAAATAAAAGGCCAGATTTATGCCAATGAATTTCAATAAGAAACATCAAAGCCGATTTCCATCGGCTTTATTAAGTAATATAAATATATTTTACCAATCTTCTCTTTCTTTTTTCTCAAGAGCATCCCGATAACGCTGCTGCTCAACAATACTCAGATTGGGATCAGACAGAACACTCCGCCCCTTTACAGCAATATCGTAGTCAATTTGAGATTGTGTTTCATACTCTTTCGTCGGTTTAGAATAATCAGGTTGCGATGCAGATGACGGTGCAGAATAACCAGAATATGTTTTACTCCCAGAGCAACCGATATAAGCCAACAGACTGGCAAACAGGAAGAACAACGTCCACACCACATTGTATCCATTAAGCGTATATCCACCTCCATTCACATCTGAAAACACGCCATTAAATCTGACAGCATAGACAATAAGGAATGATGAGAGGATAACAGCCCTGCTTTTCCCGACAGTTAAATGCTTACGCACAAATTTTACCGTTGGTACTAACGTGACCGCAAACAGCACTATTGCAGCTAACACCAGCCATACTGGAAACAGCCCGTATTTTTGCGTGATATTCTGCGATAGCGTCACAAGGGACAGCACCAAGAAAGCGTTAAGTAGAAAAAGTCTGATCGCAATAGATATCTTCACGTTCTTTTGAGTCTGACGGAGAAACAACACAGGGACCAGTGATGGTATGTTCAACAGCAGTCCCATGAATATCACCCAATAGATAGAGTTCATAGCTTTTCCTGTAATTACCTTGTGGCCCAGCCGTTATTGGTTTTCACCAGAATAATTTTTGCTTCTTCTGATTCTGACACTCCTTTCACGCTGGAGAAAGCATCTTTATCAACCCAGCTTGGAATATCTGAGAGTTTCCATGTATATGATACCCGTGTTACTTTTTGACCACCTGCATCGCTGGGTTCAGTCCACTCTTTTATTTCATCTACTGTTCTAGTACCTACGCAAGCCCCATGCTCCTTATCCCAAAATTTCGCTTTAGCACCTTTATCTGTTGCTGATAAGGCTGCAACACGGGTAAACCCTTGCTGTTCGAATTCAATATCGATTAAGCCCGATTTTTTAAGTCCTTCCAAGATAGGACTCACATCATTTCCTCGAACATTAACTCTGACGAAAACTCCGGGTTCGCTGAAGCTTTCATAAGCATCACTGTTATTTTCTTTTGTATTAAAAGAATAACAAACAGGCTCCTTACTGATTTCTTTATTTATCGTTTTCTCAAAATCTCCCTTATCTCCACAACCGACAAGCAAAATAGTCCCCACGGCCACTAACGATATTTTATGCATTTTATTAACCCTGTATTAATGATTGATAGTGCCATTTCTCAGAACAACCAGACGAACTGGCATATCGGCATTGTTGACGGTAGCAAAGCCACGAACTTCGAAATTGTTTACAGTTCCGGTGACGCTGACTTTCTGGCCTTTCTTATAGGTAAGAACTGCATCATCAATACCAGAGTAGTAATCCAGCCATACCATCCCACCGCAGTTGCTGGTATCTGCTGTTTTGAAGAGCAGATAATAGTTAGGGGCTGATTTGGGCATTCCCGTCATCATGTCGCTGGCACTTCTACCCTTCGTAACTTCAAGAACAGTTGCATTAGCAATTGAGATCCTTTTGCCAGTCCACTGTTTCTCTGCCGCCATTGCATTTTCTTCGTAGTCTTTGCAGACAGCACCAAGGCCAGTAGCAGCGGATGCTGGTCCTTTACTCTGACCTGTAGTGAACGTGCCCAGCACTTTACCTACTGAAGATAACGAAGAACTGATTGCTCCATTAACTGTATTCACGCCATCGTTGAGCTGCTGGCATCCTGTCAGTGCCATTCCGGCTACAAGTAAGACTCTCTTCATTTTTATGTCCCATCTATCACAACAAACAAAGCGGCTTGTTCTGGTATGGCTCGCGTGAACTTCTCTAGATATCGGTTTTGATAGCATTGAGGGTAACTGTATCAGCAAACCAGTACATCACCACAGGCAAATACTACGTTAAACGTAGTATCGAAAACAAGGAAAAACTACGATTCTCGTAGCTCTTAATGATGAGAGCGTCTATGAGCCAGCGAGAATCCCATAGAGACATTTTTTGTAAGCGCTTAAAAGAAGCGCGGCTTGCTGCTGGTTTGTCTCAAAAGAAGCTGGGCATTGCAGCCGGAATCGACGAATTTGTAGCAAGCACCCGCATTAACCGATACGAAAAAGGGGTACATGAAGCAGATATCCATACTGCTCAGAAATTAGCACAAACACTAAATGTCCCATTAGCATATTTTTATGTGGAAAATGATCAACTTGCTACTATTGTGATGAATTTTGATAAACTATCTGAGGAAGATATAGAAAATATAATTGTCAAAATCAAAAACTATAATCAATAGAGGCTATAGAGATCGTTTCCTCGTTGTTAAAAATAACTTATATCTTACCTCGAATATAAACAGCTCACACATTATTGAATTCATTACCCCCTCATTTACTTTAATTATTTCAAGCATCAATATCACGCCTGTGTACATCATGTATCACTATAAATTTCAATATAAAACAAAATTTATTTTTATATTAATAAATATCGATTTTTGTTAAAATATCCTAATGAATACTTTGCCAGTTCTTCTGCAACATAGTTCAAAAAACATTACACACACAATAAACCTCCTGAATATTTTGTAACCTATGCCTGTTATCTAATCCAATTGAGTCATTTATGATAAAATGAATATTTTAAAAAATGCAGAGCCATAATCTCACATGGCGCTGATTTTTTCGAGCAAACGAAGTCAATCCATCCATATCGTCATTATCCATTATGGACGTCTTGATTAATCGTATTGCCAACTCAACAATTTCTTTCAGATATAACTTATTATGTACCACTGTTTTTAACATCCCCTCATTGAGAGAACCAATAAAAATGCCAATCCAGACATGATAAAAAATTGGTAGTATCAGAAGTAAATGAACTTCTGCTTCGCTACTGTTTGCAAAACTCTGTCAGGGGTGAGTCCGTTCTCATTCTGTTTCCCACCAAAAATTCGATTTATTAACAAATGCCGGACTGACATGAAAATCGATTGCGTTCAATCAATACAACCGGCTCATCCTGAAAGAATTACAATCCTAAATTGAAGCAATAGCCGCACACTTAGGGATACTCAAATGTTACGTATACGCTAAACAATACTATTTAAACATCATCTGGAAGAAGTGGAATGCTTTAAAACTCAAAGCAAACAGGATCTAACGCGCTGAAATTAAAGGATTTATTACTTTAAACTAATCATTCCTCCTTCTAATTTTTGTGTTCATTGATACAAAATTTTATCAGATGTTGATTTAAATGTAATAATGTGAAAGTATTGCAAATGATAATCAATGACATTATCATTTGCTTTAACACTTAAACATCAAAGGAGTTGATGATGCTACAACATAAAATTGGTAGTGCTTATGAAACACAACCTCTAGAAGTTAGTTCTCTTGAAAAAATCCTTATCTATCAAAACCATGATTTACTTTTGAAGTTCAGGAAAGAGTGGGACGTAACCCCTGAACAAGCTGATGATATATTCACAGAATTGAAAAAATTTCTATGGTTAGCCTCAACATGCCAAACTGAATGCTTCAACATAACAGTTCACGAACAATTCCTTGTTATTGATGAAATGTGGCATACATTTATTCAATTTACAGATGCATATAAGCAGTTTTGCGAAGAACATCTTGGTGGGTTTCTACATCATTTTCCTGCAACGAATGATATGATCAGAAAAGAGATAAAGCATATCACATCTCTTGGAGTATCATTTGATGATTATCAAGCCGAACGATTTAAGAACCAGATTGATAAAATAAGTTCTAAATTAGGTATTGAGACTGCTGTCAAATGGTATGCAAGATACGCAGTTATGTATAGCATAGAAAATCTTAACTCGATGCGAAAACCCATAATATCTACAGCTAATAAAGACTATCATAGCAATATAGTGCCATTTCTCAATCTACCAGTCGAAAAAATATATGAGGTAATGAAAATAAATGTTTGGTCTGGATTTATAGTTTGTGGCTGTAGTGGTAAAGGTTGTGGTGCAGGATGTTCTTGTAATTCAAGATAACAAAGAGGCCCGTAGAGTCGGGCCTGTAGGATTTGAAATGCATAAAGTAGAAAGTTTTTTAATCAAAAAGAATTCAAGATATATTTTACTAATAATGTTATGCTCTCTTATGAGTAGTTTCCTGTTCGTCCTTTTTGGATTGCTTATAAAAAACATTATAGATATCAAGGATAGTGATAATCTCACGGAAAAGATGATGGTTTTCATTATATTATTTTTGATTATCCGTTTCCTGATGCCTTTAGGGTATAGTATAGCAGAATATTTGACTCACAATATGGTGATGAATAGTGTTGTAACATTACGTGATGAGGCTATTCATAAAATATCTAATGCAGATATCATTTCATGGAAGGAAAAAAACAAAGGTGAAATAGCTAAATGTATTGATAGTATGCTGTCTTCAGCATCTTCATTTTTGAGAGTTATTTGTAACGACATAGTTCCAATAATCATGCAAACAATAATGATTATTACAACTGTGGCCATCTACGTGAACATAACGATCGCAGCTATCTTCGGGCTTATGATAATAATCTATGGGCTTTTCGTGATTTATATGACGAAAAGAAGATTACCACTGATGAAAAATGTCGCGCTTACTTCAAAAAAGTTGTCCGGTGATGTATTTAATCTAATGCATTTAGTGTCAATGGATCGAGCCTTTCATTGTCATCATAAACACAAAAAAATGATCGACAGAAGCATTATTAGAAATGTTGACGCACAAAAAATAATAAGAAATGAGTTTTTGCTTTTCGGCATATCATCCATTACTTTATCGGTCATATTCAGTTCATTAGTTCTTGGCTGCATTTATTACTCTGTGCTTCAAAATAACATTTCATACGGAAGTCTGATTATGGTAGCGACTTTCTTATTCCAAATATTCTTGCCACTAAATCAATTGGGGCTTCTTTATCGGCAAATTAAATCAGCAAAGGTAGATCTAGATATTTATAATGAGGAAATACAGGATATTAAGCAAATTGCAAATAGACAGTTAGATTTTCCTGATATTAATGACGATTCAAGAATTCAGGTTAATTTCAAAAACCAAAAATTCCATATCCCTCTGAGTAAGACAAATGTAACTTTCATAACCGGAGATAACGGTGTAGGAAAAAGCACAATTGCACAAACACTTTCAGGAAATATTTCCCCCAATGACATTGAAATTTTCATTGATGATAAGGAATTGGTTTTTAATGGAAAACCCTTTCAAAAAATAACTTATATCCCGCAAGACATATCCTTATTGTCCAAGACGATAAAAGAAAACATAAGTTATTTTTCAGACGAAAAGAACATTCAGTTTATCTATACTTGGTTGAAATTATTTAACTTCGATAAACCATCTGATTATCTTATTCAAGGATTTGGTGAAAACTTATCCGGAGGCCAAAAACAAAAACTTGGTATCCTACTCTCTTATAAAGACAATATGAGTATATATATTTTTGATGAGCCTACGAAAGGTCTTGATTCTGAAACAGTGCATAAATTTTTATCCTATATACAGATGCTATTAGAAAATAGTTTTATCATAATAATCACTCATGATGAGAGATTATTATCATCATTAAAAGATAGTCACATAGTCCATATTGTTAATAATAGGGAAGAAATTTAACATGGAAATTTTGCAATCACATGAAATCACCGACTTTAAAAAAAACTATTTTCAGAAAAAACCTTATTTATTCACAAATGTAAATTCAAACACACTAGTAAACTGGTCGCAACTAAACAGACTAATAGAGAAAGATATTCTTTATTATCCAAGAATTAGACTTGCTAATGATAGAATCCCAGAAATGAGAGGATATAGCGGTTTTATTCGCTACTCAATGAGTCCAACAGGTGATAAAACGCCGCACATAAACAGACATCAACTTTATAAGTGTTTAAACGATGGTGCAACATTAATATTAGATCGTTGCCAGTCCTTTTTTGATGGGGTAGACAAAGCAAAAGAATGGATTTCAAATGAATTAGATTGTTCAAGCAGCGCAAACCTTTATGCTGCATTTTCAGATATTCCAAGTTTTGGGTTGCATTTTGATAATCATGATGTTTTAGCGATACAAATTGAAGGCGTTAAACGTTGGGAAGTACATAAACCTACACGCACCTATCCACTAATAGACGAACGTAGTTTTGGATTTTCTCAACCAAGTGGTGAACCAGATTATACATTTAATCTACAACCGGGACAGGCATTATATCTCCCAGCAGGGTATTGGCATAATGTATCAACACAAACCAAACGGTCTCTCCATATAACATTTACTATTATTCGTCCTCGAAGGTTAGATCTTATTAATGCATTCATTGACGAGATTAAAAACCATGATTATCTAAGGGAACCAATACCCTTTGGAGAAAGTTTGTCAAACAACAACCAAGTAGCTGAAATTTTAAACAATGCATTATCCAGCTTTGACATTAATATGATGGAGACCCTTTTAAAGATGAGAGATAGAAGGAAACAATACATAAAGATTGACTTGGAAAATATTAATAGCTAGTAAAAGGGGGCATGCCCCCTTATACAGATTCGAAAGCAATAAACTGTAACTTCCAACCATCATTAATCTTTATCCAATTTTCAATGAATGACGTGCGTATTGAAGTATGTCCATCATAAATTTCGGCAAATCCACTTACACATGCAATATCTTTGAATTCCCTGATAACAACATCGATCTCTCTTCTTTTTACCGCGCCAATAAATCCTTCTTCCCGAGAAAGAGCAATCTTTCGTAGTTGATGCTTTTTATATAAAATTTTTTGCCCATTGCTTGCAATAAACCACTCCGCCTCTAAATAATCTAATTGCTCAATGTTGGCGTTATAGAATGCGTTATACCATTCATTTCTCATCAGCGTTAAATTAGATTTAAACGAACTCATATTATTCTTCTCATATCGAGTTCTTCTTCTAACCTCTCATGAAAACTACGTAAGGAAAGAATGGAGTCTTCTATCCCCTTATTATAAATTGCAGGAGTAATAATCTTCAGCAGTTCATCGAGGAAAAACTCGGCCTCAAACTGCCCCAAGTGAAGGTCATGTTTATCTTCCATATACTCACAGATAGAGTTTGTTATGGTTTTATATAATTCCTTGTTCAAAAAATCAGCCCTCATAATACCTTATCCTTTTAATCGCATCATAGTTACCTTAACATAAAAATAACAGAATTGCACATAACTTATATAAAGACGTGCAATGATAACTATTTTTATTATGCTACCCTATAAACTGAAGAAGGCAAACGAAAGTTTATAAAGACTGATTAGTTATGTTTGACCATACAAAATATATCTAAGTTGCAAATTAACAATTCATCTATCATACATTAGATTAAATATACTTATCATTTTTCATATACATATGCCTATCAGCAGTTTTTACCAATAGCATCTATTTTACTGAATCCTTAGCGTTCAAGATGAGAGCCAATAGAAGATGTTTCTGTAATTGTTTTCTCGGAACAAATCAACCCTATTGTAGAAGATTTCATAACATGAAATAAAAATGGGTATTGTAAAATGAATATTCATTTTTAATGAGGAGCCGATAAATCTATATGTGTTAACTCAGACCTCAACCCTCACTGACTCAAAACCCATATATAAACAAGGCCCAGATAACTTTCGAGGATTATTTAGTTATATAAATATCTTATCAGGCTCATTTAGACATAAAATATAGTTGCATTTTAGTATGTTCCTCTGAGCCATTCACGCAACCATATTATATTATCATTAACTTCTATACATCGCATTTTAATTAGATCATTAATAATATCATCGAATGACATTGCCACTAACTCTTGCATTCCGTAAAAATTGAACTTTATACCACTCTTTGCAAACGCATCATCTCGCTTTATTTTATTAGACTCATCTCTTCCTTGCCATAAGGCGTACAAAACTGTAGCATGTTCTGGCGTAAGTTCTATAGTCGAATGACACCAAATCTTATTCCAAATGCTTAATGCCGCAAAAAATACTAATTTTGGTTCGGCTGCAACACCTGCCGCTGTTAATACTAAATCGGGAAGATCATTGAATAACCTCCTCCAATTAAGAACAAAATTACCCAACTTTCTTGATTTTCCGCCACGTCGACCTGATGAGTTAACTGTAATATACTCCACTACAAACTTTTCTTTTTCCGGCGGTGTTAATCTACAGAATGAATCTACTAGGTAAATAGCCACCTTATCATGGTCAGTAAATAACTCATGAACAATACTAATTATCTCATCTTTTTTTCTTTCTAATTTTTCATAGTCATAGTTCATTTATCACATAGTCCTTTTGATTACTAAGATGGGTATCTTTATTCCTAAGTATATTTAGCATGTTTTGTCGAATATTTCAATACATTAAGCAAATGCTTAATTGACTGTATAGCCTACCAGCTCTACTAATGACTGTCATTAATAATGCTTAATGAATTTCCATCGTTGTCGTTGAACATCAATGTTATACAAATGTAACAAAGCAGAGCTAAATCCGGTTAAGTAAGTTCTTCGATAGTAATCACTATTTAGATTAAAATGGACCGCTCAGTTTTGAAAATTAGTTCCAAAAACAGGGCTAACACTAAAATAGTAAGCAATCATAGATCCGGCAGTCACCATGCTTACTGTTGATTTATTCATGTATAATTTTCCCGCACAAGCGTAGCTCAGCAGGCTCAGCCATCTTAATACTACCGATGCGTATGGGTAGCTCACCTTCTCGCTGGCACAGCTTCTTAATGGATTGCCACTCCTCAGCTTCTGTTTCCATGTGAGCAGCGACCGAATCAAAAGCACCTTCGGCTACGATTATGGTAGTTTCTTTATCTGTTTCATTATCAGCCAATTCTGTTTCAGGCACCTCGGTCAGTTCTTCTTCCAGTCCGGCCAATCTCGCTTTCAGCTCATCAATACTACTGGCGGCGTCTCTTGGCGCATAGAAGAACAGCCCACTGATGAAGATAGCTTCCATTACCTCACTGAAAGAAAACGAGGTGTCGCCATAGACAAAGCAGCTATGCTTGGAACTTCTCACCCCTGATACGTTCTTCTTCAACAATCCGTCCTTCGACGAAGTCATCAACGTTTGTTTGCTATAGAGGATTACAGGAAGATTTTTAATTTGTTGAACATCACCGCTGACACTCCAGCGTTCTTTATCACCTTTAATGAAACCTGAAGCATCGCAGCTACTTTCTATGTCAAACTCATCAGTCGGAAACCGCTCGCGATTAAAATAGGTTGAAAAATCTTCTCCTTCTTCCATGTTCTGACGCTTGTAAGCGCGATAAACCGAGCTGCGACGGTCAATTCCAATCCATTCAATATCCCATGTCGTTGGCCCTGACGGTTTTCTTACCTCATCTATGTAGGCACCAACAACTCTGTCCAGATAAGCCGCTAACAATTCCTTCCACGGCTCTATAGCCAAGAAGATACTTGCCAGCGTTGTTCCTTCTTCAATCAGAACGGTATGGTGGAAGAAACGGAGAAGAAAGAAGGGATCGGTATTGGCTATCGCGTTCTGGATGGATAGCAATGGAACGGCAGCGCTTTCATCGTAATCGGACTGAAACCGCAGTATTGCATCGGAACAAAAAATTAATTTACCTTCCATCGCTCATCGCCTCCTGACGCTATCAGACAACGCATTTTATCAGAACACTGCCACTTACCGCATTCGACTTTAACCTGACCCATGTTCGTTGATAGCTATGGATATAGATTCAACCCAAAAACATTGACCTTATGGATAACATCACAATATCTGAAACTGACAACTCAGATTATAACATCTGTGATTTTATAGTTTCTTCACTCATCTGTGTGAGTTCTGAAACCAAGCGAATATAAATATTTTTCAACCTCTCTTTATCGCAACGACTTACAGACTCCGATAACAGATAATAGCTATAATCATTGACACAAATGTCATTACCATTTTCAAGAGTAATTTTTATTCCATGTTCAGTATCTTCCACTTTGTTTACAATGCAGTTCATGAATGGTGTTTTCTCATGAGGATGAAAGAGTGTTATCATTTTAATATTGTTCATTTTGTTTTCTCCTTTTATTTATTACTATTTAATACTCTATCGTGATTGTTAAAATCAAATATATTTGTGTTTCATTCATATTTTTATACTTCTTTTTGAAAAGATCTTTATCTCTGTGCTTACGCACGGCTACGCCCTGATACTGGCTTTTATTCATTAACTTCGAGATTGTAGTATTTGAAAAAATCTATCCGATCATTATTGGATCTGTTTTCACTATCAAGTTAGGATTCAGATCCTATGTTCAAACAAAGTATTTTCCCTCTGCCATATAGCACTTGCTCTTAAATGTATAGGAAAACTATATCCTTTGTAGCAGCACTTCGTGATTGTTGCCAACAATTACTTTGCTGAACAGGGCTTGTTCCTGTTAGTGATAGATTTTTTCATTAATAATTTTCTTCATATAAAATTACTGCCTGTAATCAGTTATAAACGTTTTAAGTATAAAGATGATTACATGGGCCATATCCCTGCTTCCACCGTCTTACAAAGCTTCCTGTGCAGTCTATTAGACTTTCATAAAAGACGTTTACTTATATTCATTAATATTTAATTTCACCTGATGATTTTAATAACTATTTATTGAAAATACATCCCTTGTGCTGGCGCACGGCTATGCCCCTGACACTGGTAGGAAACTATTTTCCTTGATCATCTATAAGGCATTAATATTATGTCAATGGAAAATGACATGACCTTAATCTGACTATTCACTCTATCAAGTTAACATTAGATTCTGTGTTTAGACAGCATATTTGCCTCAGATATATAGCATTTGCTCTTAAACGCATAGGAAAACTATATATTTAGTAGCAGCACTTCGTGATTGTTGCCAACAATCACTTTGCTGGACAGGGCTTGTCCCTGTTAATGATGGATTTATCCAAATAAAGATCGCGTTGAAGACGCTATTAAAAAAAAAGAAATCTTAATTAAACTCTCACAATAAAAGCAGCGGTTCGTGATTGTTCAACACAATCACTTTGCTGATAGCAATTATTAAGGAATACAATATCCCTTGTAAAACCACTAAAACATAACACAACAGTAAAACTGGACTCTCTTAACTTCTTACTAATTATTTAATTATAAGCATAGTCTCGGACCAGTAAAATAGCGGCTTCGCAACTTTTTTTCCTATGTTCGAACATAGCAAACTCCTATGTTCAAACATAGATCCATCCTATGTTCGAACATAGCAAGATCTATGTTCGAACATAGTTTTTTTTACATATAATATTATCATAACAATATGCTTCCTATTTTATTTATAGTTCTACTATTGACTTTCACTTTTTTGCATAGTATTAAAATACATATAACAAAAATAATAAGAGAGAATAATATGAATACACCAGATGCTGATCTATTACACTTATTTGAATCATTAACCACCGAGCAAAAGATTGATATCGCAAGACGCTTACTACAAAACAAAGAAATAAAATCAACGACAGTTATTTCTTCTGAAGAAGATAAAGCTATTTCGTTTTCACAACCTTATGTATTTGCTTTTACTTCCAACTTTCGTGTTTTCTCTGATCTTGACATATCCAAGAATGAATTCCGTGTATTAACATATATCTTGGAGTATATGGAGTTTGGAAATCTGATTAACCTTTCACAATCATCTCTGTGCAAAGCATTGAATATCGCTTCCGGTAATATGTCTAACATCTTCAAAAAACTCAGACAGAAAGGAATACTCGTCGAGCATCATGGCCATCTCTATATCAACTCTAACATTTTCGCAAAAGGGATGAGCCATCAACTGGATCAGAAACGTAAAGAACACCTGAGCAACGCTCGCAATCTTTGCGCAGAAATAGAACAGTATCCAGAAAGTTATTCAGCTATGTCAAAAAGTGAAAGAAGAACCCTTTCCTTAGAAACTGAAACCAAAGAAATCTATACTGACGCATTTGTTTTCAGTAAGAAGAAAAAGAATAACGCTGTTCCTAATACCAACAATAGCATACATATTGATAAACCACGAAAAGTATATAAAAGAACGAAGGAAAATGAGGAAGCAAGAAGAAACGCTGTTGACGCAGACTCTCATATGCAGAAAGTATCCTGATAAAATAACAACAACAAGGAAATAACAATGAAAAAACTACCCGGTTCGCTTGAGATTAAGCTCCACGAAAAACTATCCAAGAGTGATATACTAAATATATTGGCTGAGCAGATGACTATGCTTGAGGAAACATTTGGCATTCAGGAGTTTAAGATTTTCTCTTACCTTGAATGCTATATTGGAGATAAGAAACAAGCATTATATTATAGAAGTCGCAACAGTGCCGTAGCCACATTCAAATTAAAGGGTCTTGAATCCCCTGTAAACACGGCTAAGCTCATATCAAAGGAAAACGGACAACGTATTGTTTCCTTTGATAAAGAACTGGATATAGACAGAATATCTGCTACAGTCCGAAATATACAAAACAATAATCCTTATCAGGGGTGGTCTGAAGGTATCAGTGTTGTTCCAGCTTCAATCATCAGTAAAATGATCCGGGAGGATATAATACGAGCGCAGGAAGAAAAAGGCAGACTTTACCGTATTGAAGAACAGCGCAAGAAAGCGGAACAAATACGCAAAGCAAAAGAAAGAGAGGAATATGAACGACCTTTAAAGGCTTTTATTTCTTCAAAAATAAAAGAAAGTGGTTATCTGAGAAGGATTTCAAAAAGCAGGTTTGTTCGAGCTGCAACTATCTGAAAGATCGTTCCACAAAATCAAGATACTTTATTGAACGACCTGACTTGTTAGAGAATATTATAATGAAAAATTAATCCGCTATTCAATCAAAAGACCAGATGGTAAAGTTGGTAAGGTCGAAATCTATACTGAAATGGGTGAGTTGATTTTTGAACAATATAAAATACTTCACCTTATTTAATTCCCTGCCGGAATTTGACACTTATGCCATACCTCGTAATATATAATATATCCACTATTTTTATTAACGAGGTCTTATATGAAAAAAGTAAAAACAGACAACAGTGATTTAATCGAATACGTAAATACAGTCAAAGAACTAAAAAAACATATTACGATTGAAGAATACAGAAATGAATATCGTAGACTACGCTCTGATGATGTTCCTTTGATTAAAGCTCAGAAATTTAAGTCTGCCCATACCGAACTTCGCAGACTTGAAAAAAAGAGAGAGTCTCTTATTGAATACTTTATTGACGAGTTAAATCCCATCAGCAGTTCAAAAGCTAACACATCAGCAAAATCATCAGGTAATTTTGATCTATTTAACAAACGTACATTATATCGTAAAGCACTTTCAGAAAAAAGTGATGATGAAATATTTGCCTTAGTCATAAAACAGCGTACAGAAGCCGCTGTTGAGTTCCAGCGTTCAATTGAACAAAGCCTTGATCAACTCTCTCACATCTCGTCAGAGTTCGAACCATCAAGCCAGAAGCGCAGGAAAACGTCTCTTTAAAGAACTGCTTTATGTTATCCGTGTCAAATGGGATTTTTTAAGATTGCTTAACCGACAATATTTACTATAATATTTACGGGTTGTTTTTTGACTATACAACAACACAGCATACATTATTTCTATTAATCGCCTTTTTTTAAAACACCGGATGACATACTATGAGTGAAGCTCTCAAGGCACTGAACAATATTCGTACACTTCGCGCACATGCTCGTGAAACAGATCTGGCAACTCTGGAAGAGATGCTGGGAAAACTCTCTGCTGTCGTTGAAGATCGTCGTGAGGAAGAAAGTGCCATCCGTAAAGAACAAGAAGAACGTCAGGCTAAGCTGGAAGCGTTCCGCCAGAAACTGTTAGAAGATGGTATTGACCCGGCTGAACTCTTTGCTGCTGTTGGCTCATCTCAGCCTAAAGCAAAATCAACTCGCACTCCTCGACCAGCTAAATACAAATATACAGATGAAAACGGCAATGAGCAGACTTGGACGGGTCAGGGCCGCACTCCTAAAGCAATAGCTGCTGCTATCGAAGCTGGTAAAACACTGGAAGACTTTGCGCTCTGATCACAATAAAACCGTCAACCTAATTTGGCGGTTTTAAACCCAAGCGTCTTACGCTCTACCTTAGACGCTTCCACTGAAAAACCTTTGATTAGAACGGTATCGTAATGTGGATCAGCATTTACTGTTTCACGCTACTAAGGTTAAGAATGTGACGTTTAGATACTACCTCAGACATTGTTTATGGAGTTTAGTCGGTTGCGGATACTTGGTTTACAATATCCTGACTGATTTATCTAATGGGCAAATATATCCTTCTTATGTTCCTTATATGCCTTATGTCGCAGCCTACCTTACTATTGGTGCTGTAGCATACCCGTTTGCATATTATGCTTTAGAAATATCAGCGCAAAAGATAATGTCAAAGAAATCGTGGGATAGATTTTTTAGTGACACTGGCTCATCAAGGAATTTATTCTTATTTGTATTAATGTTTTGTATATTATTTATTGCCCCTCTCCTCACACTATATTTTTGCATATCAAAAAATACAGAATAAATTATAAAGTTAAAATTAAATTTAGTTATGCCCCTAAAAAACGATTTAAGTTATTTTCAAAACGTTCGCAACCTTCTTTATACTTATTTTACATACCCGAAGCAAAACAAAATCCAAGTCCAGATAAGTATAAATATATCGATACTGATGATTCTGAAAAGATATGGACAGCTCAGGGCCAAACTTCGAAATCTACAACAGCTGTTATCGAAGCTGGTAAAACACTGGAATATTTTGCCATCTAAACTCAGTAGTGATTATACGAGTTTGCCTGCTTCTATTGCTAAAAACCACGATACAAGAACCTATCAAATTATTGACTTTCTCTAAGTTAGTTCAAGCAATCGTTATTGTTATAGGTTCTAAATAAAATTATTATTTTGGATTTTACCTTTTTTATATTTCACCTTCCTTCAAACGATGTTTTTTCAAATCATCAGAATTGATCACCATTATTAATGCAGGGTATTTTGCACCCTTAACTATTTCATAATCCATTTTACCTTTTGTGGTAAACCCCATTGATGTATAAAAATCAATTGCCCCCTTACTAACCTCTAATACTATTACCTGTAAAATTCGGTTTTGTTCACTTTCATTTGCAATAAATTCTATCATGGCACGGCCTATACCTGAGCGCTGGCTAGTTCCACTAACATATACTCCCCAAATATATATAAAACCATGTCTGATAGCATACATACAGCTACCTCTTATTTTATTTTTTTCCATATAGACAATGACATTCACATCTTCTGCTGACAGCAATCCGCCTAAACTGTCATCATCCAATGTACTAACCATCTCATGGGTAAGTTCAGCCCCCAATTGTTCTGTATATGTTTCATACCAGCACTGCTCAATAAATTCCTTTAGTTTAGTTTTGCTGGATACTAAAAGAGTATTAAATTCATTACATAATCTCATAAAATATAAATCTACTCCTTGTGTCATTTTTCAAAAAAATACAAAATCAGACTCATCTAATTTTTACACAATGAAATTAAAAGAATTTCAATTTATCCTTTTAATAGTTTTTCCGTTTAGAGTGTAAGTGCAGCAATTACATAAAACTGGTATGTCCGATGCTTTTAAATCTGGGGAAACCTTTTTCAAGTAACCATCTTCATCAACATACAGCCCATTGTAATAACTGGATTCGCCACATCGAACAAAATTCATTCGATCTTTCTCGTGTAATGCAACAAGCCAGAAGACTGGATCAGGCTTATCAAGTCGTCGAATAGCTTCACTATAAACCTGATCCCATTTTTCACCCGTTTTGCTTAGTAGAAACATGAATAATGGCGTATAATCAAGTCCGCGATTTGTTTTACCTGACATAGGTAAAAAGCGTGGAAGCTCAGAGTGAACTATTTTATTCTTACTCCGATCCCAGCGATATTCACCACCATGCAAGTGTGGTACATTATAAGTAGTTGTATTTACAGTCCGATATAATTTTTTTTCAAACTTGTTTTTCCTGTGTTTGCTCATAACTATTTATCTCCACTTATGTAAATATTGTTTATTCATCAGACTTGGGCATTTGATATTTCAGGTCGATTTCAGGTGCATCAACCAGTTGTCTGCCAGATCGGACCATCAAATAACATGCAATCTCTTCAGCACTCAGTTCTACATCTAACATATCTGGATCCTGAAACCATTCATCGGGCCAGAATATAAGATCTGATGGATTTCCATGAAAATTCCTTTCAAGCAACGAAAGAGCAAAATTTTGCTCCGATTCTTTTGATTTTGGATCACATACACAGTTTATCGTTTGAACCAGTTCTTTCCAAGTGAAATCCGCGTAGAACTTTTCCAAATTAAAAGCTATTCGGGTAAATTCATTTGCATTCGTCCAAGAGGAAAAATCTCTAAAATCCGAGAACTCATATGGACATACTACCTGACTGTTCCATTCATCGATCATCTCCTTTAAAAAAGCATCTTTTTCACTTGCACCACCATCAATGGCTGCAAGTATCTCTTTAGCTTTCTGAGCTAATTCTCTTATTTTTTTGCTGGTGACTTTTACTGGTCTCATACGTTCAGGAATTGCCATTAATTAATATCCTTATATAATAAGATTCTCAATACTATACAAATAAAATTAAACAAGAGTAAATTATATAATCACTTATATTAATTTTGTTAAATATTATAACATCTATTTGTCTGATAAAACGTTAAATCGTTCACATCCTTCCTTATGCCCATTCTTACATGCCAGCCCAAACCAAGTTCTTGCTTGTTTCAGATTTATACTTCCCCCCTGACCAAGCTCATTCATAACGCCAAGATCGAACTGCGCCTGCGCATCGTTTTGCGAAGCTGCCTTTTCATACCAAGCCTTTGCCTGTTGATAGTTCTGACTCACACCTTCACCATTCTCGTATATTACACCAAGGTTATATTGAGCATCGACGTGACCTTGCTCTGCCGCTTTTTCAAACCATTCCTTCGCCTTTCGATAGCTCTGAGTCACGCCCTGACCATAGTAATAGATCTGACCTAAATTATATTGAGCATTCAGCTGATTTTGAGACGCGGCTTTTTCAAACCATTCTCTGGCTTGCCGAAAGTTTTGATTAACCCCCTCACCTTTGTAATAGAGCATACCAAGATTAAACTGAGCATTGGCGAAATTTTGTTCTGCTGCTTTCTCATACCAGTCTTTTGCCTGCTGATAGTCCTGCTCTACGCCATTAGCATTGGCATACAGAATTCCAAGGGCGAACTGCGCATCAGGGCTATTTTGAGCTGCAGCCTTTTCATACCAGCTTTTGGCCTGTCGATAATCCTGATCTACCCCATTACCCTTTGCGTATAGAACAGCGAGATTGACCTGAGCACGCTCATCATTTTGAGCAGCAGCTTTTTCATACCACATCTTTGCCTGTTGGTAGTCTTGGCCTACCCCGAGACCATCGTCATACATCTCTCCAAGCAAAAATTGCGCATCAACATCATTTTGAACCGATGCTTTTTCATACCAAGATTTGGCCTGTTGATAATCCTGATTTACCCCGAGACCATTTGCATACATCAAACCGAGTTTAACCTGCGCACGCGGATCATTTTGGGCTGCGGCTTTTTCATACCAAATCTTTGCCTGCTGATAATCGACATCCAGTATTTCTCCATATAAATACATGAGACCCAACGCATACTGAGCTTCTACATCTCCGTTTTCACCTGCTGATTTCAACCTAGAAAGCGTAGAATCCCTGTCACTGATAGCAGCATAAACGATCGCAAGAAGGATAATAAATCCCGCTATTAACCAATATTTCATTTTTCCCATGTCACACCCAGTCCATTTAAAGGCTATAGCGCCTCTACAGAGATCTTTACTCCAGACTATCCCAGTCAGGCAGATTGTTAACTACCTTTCGCCACCAATGATACGCAGCCATAAGAACACCAAAGCAAATACCTGCGACTATGCTTGAGACAAATGCAACGCCCGGTTGCATACCACTGTCCTTCCATGAAGAAAACCACATACAAACCCCCCATGCCGGACCAAACCATACCCCCATCAACAAAGTTATTTGCCAGAACGAAGCAAAGGGTAATGGTGGAACCTTCAGGCCAGCTTTCCATGCGAGACGTAGCAAAGGTGGGGCATAGTTACTACGCCACATCTTCTTACTTTCCATAATGGCGATTGCACGTTCCTTTTTAGCTTCAAAGTTCATACAGTTCCCTCCGAATCTGACTTAACTTCTTTGTTTACAATCCATTTACCAATCAGTAACAAAATATCAAACTGAGTTTAGATAATTACTAATATCACCTTAAAGTTTAAAGCGCTTACAAATCTTTTGGATACGTCTGGCCCCCTCATAGATGACCAAAATGAGAATCCCGTTTAGCAGATCCCTCTTCCAACCTTTGAAATCAGGAAAAAAGATACTGATAGTATGCAAAACCAAAAAAGTAACAAAGGCCGCTAAAATTATTAAACCCAATGAAAAATCAGGATCTGGCGTGAAACATCTCTTCAACAAATCTCTTTTCATGAACATCACCAATGATAACGATTTTCATTATCATAAAGTAATACCTCCATATGTGCAATTTTTTTGCATATGCTACTGATTTATGGAATATAGTTCCTGAATAAATCCTCTATTTGTTAATCAGTTAACTTGTTGCTACTGTGATGACATATCAGATATAGTGAAGATTAATCGTTTAATGATGCTCTTTAACAGCTCATTTTTATATCCATAGTAATAAAACTATTTAACATCATATAATATTGCTGCTAAATACAATTATTCAAAATACACGAGAATAAACTAATTGAATCATTCTACTGATACCACCGAAGTAGTCAGGCTATGTAATGACGGAATCCATTCCGTCATTACACTATTGAAATATCCATACATTGCTCTAAATAACACTTTCCTGACATTATCTATTTATGTCCAGATCCCAGTCCAGCACTCCATCATCAACTAAGGATTGTCCTTTTTCCAGATTTCTTATCAACATATCCCTGATATAAAGGCCATAATAAAATGTTACTCTCTCCAATAGCTCTGCCATATCGATATGCTCCTTTTTTTCTTTACCCGAACCATAAAGATATTTGTAAGAATCAAAACCATTAATGATTTCTAACATTTGAGCACGTAACAGTGAATCAACAGCATCCTCTTCTTTTACAAAAGTCATAACATCTTCATCATTTACACTTGCCATCCCGTAAATCCTGTTTACGTATAACATTAATGTCACTGATATAGCAAATATCATCGTTTTATCTTTTTTGCTCATCTTAACTTTTTTCATAAAAATCCTCTCTTATTAATATTAAGACCTAAATAAAAATACACATTAGTTTTAGAAAAACACCCAAGCATTACGCACAAGTCGTTCTGCAACCTCTTCAAAGTTGACCTCTGTAAGGTTTCCTTGATTTCCTTCTTGTGTAGTAAACTTCTCAAAGTTATGACAAATATGATTAATAGTGAGCCGTATAAATGCGCTCATAAAATCAGCGTCATCAACAAGGTGCGAAATGCTGTCACTACACATATCTTGCATTGTTTTCCAGCTTGCTTCGAAAGAACGCTTTGCCAGATCATAGAACAGCTCAGTAGATGTATTTTTAATTTCAATATTTTTAGACATAATGATTCCTCATTTTAAAATGATATTTATTGGTTTATTATTTCCAGCCCCATATGTGGGGCTAAACAGGACTATATTTTTGAAACTTATATGCTCATCTTCTTTTATGATTAACACGCAGTGTTATCAATACCACCTCCTTATCAACCATTTTTACTGAATGCCCTTGCTCATAATACTCAGCTCTGGCTGCTTTTTTAAAAGTAGCACTTGCATTTTTAATGCACTCTTTATAAATACCTTCCATGAAGGCATCATCTGCCATTAACATCTCTGCTTCATTAGGCCGTGTTTCCTTCAGCGTATTTATTCTCATTTCATAAAATAACTCAGCAAGGTGCAGGAATACTTTTCTTGATTCTTTTATCAGTTTTTCACTCATCTCATTACCTCTTATTTTACATCACAGACTGTTTATTTGCGCTGATTTCTACTTTTTTGTAATAACTCACATAACCATCACCATTAAAGCATTTAATCAAAAACTCATGATAGCTACTTAGTATAGTTTTAACCTCCGGGACTGATATGTGTTTAATCTTTATCTCTTCAGGACTTTCAAACCATTCCTGTAACGTGAGATTAATAATATCCATTATGGATATCTCCCTGTAAAATCCATCCTTCATTTTTTTCAGAAAAGCATCCTCCCTTAGATTGTAATATAAGTAATGTATAAACTCATTGTAGACATTTACAACATCAGTAGCAAAGTTTGCTGTCTCAGCATTACTTGCGGATATTTTAACGGGTATTTCATTCCAGCCTAAACATTTTTCGTTCATATTCACCTCTCTCATTAATAGTTAGTACGATACGCAGAATAAATAACTCTCAGATTCCTTCTCACCTCATCTAAGAACAGGTAATATTCTTTTCCTTTATTATCTTTCATTGATTCAGCAAACTCTTGTTTTGTTCGTTCGATCACTTTAGCAATCACTTCTTCAATATAGCGTCTGTCTTTAAAGTGACGCTCATAATCATCTCCCATACAATCAATCATGGCCTGAAGATGTTTTCTAAAGTTATTGATCGCCATTTCCATAAATACTTCTGTCTCATCATTCGTAACAGTCACCACAAAAGGCAGTACGTTTTTACTTTTCATATATTCTCCTTTTATTTAAAATGTTTAAATTCAGATACACAGCGAGATTTCGCAATCATTTTTTCAATCCACTCATCAATCTCACTTTCAATAAAAGCAATAGACCTTTCACTTATCTTTACTTGCTTTGGAAATCTTCCAGCCTTTATAAGCTCATAAATCCATGTCCTGCCAAATCCAGTTTTTCTTATTACTTCCGGCAACCGGATAAGTTTCGGGTGTTTTTCTTTATTGGTTTGAATCATATTTACCTCCATTATTTTTCCCGTAATACCTATGATATTTCGTTTTATGGTGTGTTGTTCGATGAGATAATTGTATGGATTTTTCTTGTGATTTAGGAGGGACGTTCAGGGATAAGCTTTTTACGCAGATTTTTGGAGTGGGAAAAATAGGGTATGTTCAGCCTTAGTGAATATAGGCGATATTTACATTGCGCAAAACACCGCCTTTTGGAAGATCAGTCCTGATCGGATTGCTCATCCTTACCAAGTTCCGCTCTGATTAGATCCTGAACCTTCCAGTGTCTTCTGTCGTCGTATCTATATGTAAAATCGACAAAAGAGCGATAGTGAGCAAGGTTTGTCAGATACTTAACTGCCAGAGGATGATCTGTTGACTTCACCTTATCTACATCACGGATACCGTCTTTAAACTCATCAGGGTATAAAAAGCTGGTCAGTTGTGGCATACCAATCCTGACCTCTTCATCCTGCGCCCAGTACAGCAGGTCCATGATGGGGATAATGTTGTAATCGAGTATTTTTTTAAGGTTGCTGACCCCAAAGCGAAAATCTCTCGCTGGAGGCTCAGGAGCCTGTAGCTGCTGTTTCCACTCAGGAACCATGACTTTCAGGTGATTGATGATTTCTTCGGGTGATGTTTCTGCCAGATTAATTTGAACCAGCATCAGCCCTTCGTTGTTTACCTCGGCTTCCTTCAGATAGTGCGAGACTTCCATATGAGGCAGGGGTTTTCCCTCCGGGTTTACGTATTTATCGAAAGCAGCAACATAACCCGCCACCTCCCATAGCCCTTGGTGTGTTACAGGCTTGATGGCATAGCTGGAAGATAGTCTTTTCTCTGGTCCACCGAAAACATCACCAAAGACGACTTTACCTTCAATCAACTCTTCGTAATATTTCTGATGCCTACTAAGGTTTTCGGGAGACAACTCAGCCCGGTTTTGTTCCATACGATACGCGACAATCCTGTTCTCTATCTCTTGGAAAAGCTGTTCCACTGTCAAATTTTGCAGGACGCTGTAGTTCTCAATGTTGAACCACTCATTAACAGCGCTGGCGATCTCCGCTTTGGTCATGTGGCATCTATCCTTCTGGCTTTACTTATCGCTTTGATATGTTATGAGTAAACATATCGGATTTGATGACGGTAATCTATTGAATAGAGCAGGGAAAAGCAGAGGAGCAATCAGTCCAGACTTGAAGATTATTCAGTGAGGTTTGGCAGAGTATGTTGTCATAACCAATTGAATATAATTGACTTTATTTGCAATCATGCTTATAAATTGATGGTACATTTGTTGGTATTTTTAAGGTCATTATGATTATTTTACATTTTTTTCATATATTTAATAAAAACTACGATTCCGAGTCCGGCACCACTATTTAAAGAACCCGCCCAAAAGGCGGGTTTTTGCTTTTCTGTAGCCGGACTCTCCATCGAACTGCGTTCGATTATTCGCCGCACAGCGGCTCACCCCTTCGGGGCCAGCGCGGCACGCGCGCTGTTCAACGCCTGCGGCGTTAGTCCGAGTCCGGGCACCACTATTTAAAGAACCCGCCCACAAGGCGGGTTTTTGCTTTTCTACGACCGGACTCTCCATCGAACTGCGTTCGATTATTCGCCGCACAGCGGCTCACCCCTTCGGGGCCAGCGCGGCACGCGCGCTGTTCAACGCCTGCGGCGTTAGTCCGAATCCGGGCACCAAATTCATAGCAACGGACCTCCACGGAGGTCCGTTTTTGCATTCCAAGCCCGCAGAAATCAACATCTCTTCAATCCCTTAACTCCACCCAACTCAATCAACTTCAACCCGCATCATGTCCATTGCGAGGGTACAACTGAGGGTGAGCTGACTCCGCCCCGGTAGGTCTTATAGCCACAAGCTTTTTCAGCCGCTGATTTTCATCCTCCAGTTGCCGCAGACGACGCAATTCAAGTTCAGTTACGCCCAGAGCAGCGAATTTCTCTTCTAATTATAAAAATGGCTTCAGAAATGCCCATCTTTCGGCAGACTTCCCCGACACAGATGCCGGTTTCGGCCTGCTTCAGTGCAAATGCAATCTGTTCTTCGGTATAACGGGTCTTTTTCATGGCGATATGCCTCTCTGTGAGATGGAAGAAAAACCGTAGACTTCAGTTTATCCTGTCACTCTTTTCTGGGAGGAGATCAACTTAAGAGCCTCGTGATTAACGTCCTGGCTTCAGATAAGGGGTGAACATCCCCTGGAAATCAGATTTTAATTCTGGGGTGATAAGAACATCTCCTGTAACTTTTCTAGATTCTTCTACACCTACCATTTGGGAGCAACCGTCCATTGCATTAAATGATCGTAAATTTTTATAAGTTGTTTCACTACACCATGCTTCATCCACAGATTTTACAATGTTTATATATAAAAATTTTAACTGTGGCTCATTGTCACATTTATCACATCTAAAAAAAGGATACCAATAACTTCTCCCTATACCTATTAAGGTATAGCCTTTCATATATGGTATGTATGCCTTTAATATTCTATTACGAAAATCAGCATGCTGAATATCAACAAAAAAAATATCACCTTTATTTTTATAAGAAATTGTATAGTTTGTTTTTCCTGGAATATAGCCATTGCCATACGCCATTTCATTTGCCAGTCTGAAATCCATGACTATATACCCATAGCCGGGCATCTGTTTAGCGTCTTGATAATCAATAGTTTTATCAAAACTTCCCGAACAAGAAACCATAAACAATGACAGAATAATACAAACTGACAACCTTGCGAGAATTGAAGGCATCTAAATTTCCCTTTAGTAATATTAGCTTCCTGTTAGCAATTATCATCCTTCGCGTTCAACATAGCAACAAATTATTACTTAGAACATGCAGGTTTATTCATCCCCTCCCCGTTTTGCCGTTTCCGGAACACAGCGTTCATAGCGGCGATAAAATGTGATTTGCACGGCGTCGTCAATTCATTTTAATTTTATGGCTTGTCGTGACTAACTGGGCTGTTTTCACCTGTGCGGTGAATTTTGCAGGCAACCTTATCTAGTTCGCCATCGGCGACCTTTAAGCTTCCATATGCTAATTGGTGACCTGGAGCGGTAAAGGACCGCTTGACGACGCCGTAACATCGGACGATATACAATACATCCTGTGAGTCCATATAGAACATCCTTTGTCGGATTTTCCCAGCTACAGCGGGGAGCTTATTACTTAGATCTGCATCCACGTCTATTCGCGTTCAAAGAGCTTGATAGCCAGTCACGGTACGACAAATCTGCATTACTTGGTTCAGACTGTTATGCATAAATTTGACATACAGTTGGAAGCCTTCTGACCGTCAGTTGGGACCATAGTCACAGACTAAATAGTACTAAAATGAGCAGATGGGACCGTGGTCCCAGGTTGATAATCTGACCGACGATACATGTGGGACTGAATCGCTACGGGTTTAACAAACACTTCAGATTCTCTTGTAATTATAAATAATACCCATCAGGCATTAACCAAATCCCTCAACGTCACCATCAACATCATCGGATCCATCGGCGACGGCTCAAACCCCACCCGCAGGTAAAAATCCCGTGCTTCATCCGACAGGGCGTGAACCAGCATCCCGCGAATGCCGATAGTCTCCGCCACCTGAATCACACGCAGCCCGGCATCACGTACCAGCGCCCGCCCGACACCTTTCCCATGTAGTGATTTATCCACCGCCAGACGACCCAGTACCACAACCGGGATCGGGTCAGGCATATTGCGGCGAAAACGACCCGGCGCAGTATTTGTCGTCACAGCGCTGGAAGCCAGTGAGTAGTAAGCCATCACCTTCGCGTCGTCGCAGCAGACAAAGGTGCGGGATGCGCCAGTAACCTGATTTTTCATCGCCCGCTGTTTCAGCCAGTGATCCATGGAATCTATACCGCAGCAAAACGGGGTAAGAATATGCCCGGCATGAAGCGGTTCTGGTGCCGAGATCATTCTTCCTGTTCCCACGGCGCAGGGGTCTGCATAGTTTTACGCAGTGCGGCATTAGGTGCAGGAGCCTGATCCAGACGAGCGAGAAATTCCTGATAAGCCTGCGGATCGGCCATAATGATGCGTTGCTCAATCAGCGCTTCCTCAGCGGCAGCGCGGGCGGCCTCCAGCACAAAGTCTGTGCGGTTTTTCCCTCTGGCTTTCGCCGCCCGATCAATAAGATCGCGTTCGGCAGGTTTAATGCGCAGATTTAACGTTTCGCGTTTTATGGACATGCTGTTTGCGGCTGGCATCGTGTTGTCCTCTTGTGTTTCTGTGGATATTAAGTATACAACACGCGTAACGCAGATGTCATTACGATAAATTTTAAGGAATCGAATCGGAGTATCGAACCGAACATGCCTTTAAATATTCAAATCTAGTATTTTGATTTGAAAGTAAAATTATGGGTCTAACTCTGAGTTTTGATAATCAACCAAAAACAGATTTATGATAAATTTCAAGTTAATAGAGTACTGAATGTTCCCGAGTCCGGGCACCACTATTTAAAGAACCCGCCCAAAAGGCGGGTTTTTGCTTTTCTGTAGCCGGACTCTCCATCGAACTGCGTTAACCCGTGATTTCCCTGCTGCGTTTTTCTCCTGGCCAGCCCGCTGCTAGTTAACGACAAGCGCAGGCCTATTCTCCATAGAATCTTTTCGCAAATACATTTTCAGATATCAGATAACACACTGATTAAAATCGCCATTTTCCCGCTAAAAGCGGCTAAAAACGCCCTTTTCTGGAAATCGATCCGCCCAGGTGGCTGCCCTGCTTTCCCTCCAGATGGCCAAATAGCATCTTATATTCCATTTTGCGCTAAATGACAGAGAAATATTCTTTAAATAACCGTTTTCACAGTTCTAGCATGCAAAAATATCTTAAACGAGTGGGTAAATGGTTATGTCACTGTTTCATTCCGTGAGCGACCTGATCGGTCATACTCCCCTGCTCCAGTTGCACAAACTGGATACCGGG
>OJKH01000221.1_pt1 | contig 32426 bp, 31 predicted proteins | sample 1596471 | NCBI WGS metagenome assembly OJKH01 (sample SAMEA4350108, study PRJEB24818) | metagenome | biome: human; feature: gut; material: faeces | place: Denmark | collected 2013-09
GTGAACATCAGGTGCCGCTGTCTCCTCAGGCGATGGCCGTTCTGGAACAACTTAAGCCCCTGAGTAAGCATTCGCCATTTGTGTTTCCCGGCAGGGTAAAGCGCTGCCAGCCTATGCATAGTGAAACGGTCAATAAGGCGCTGTGGCGCATGGGATATGGTGGTGAACTGGTATCACATGGGTTCCGGGCGTTGGGCAGCACCACGCTGAACGAGGCCGGATTCCCACCGGATGTAGTGGAAGCGGCGCTGGCGCATGTTGATGCTAACCCCACCCGTGCCGCATATAACCGCTCAACCTACATGGCGCAGCGTATTGAACTGATGGACTGGTGGGGACGGAAAGTCAGCGATACATCTATGGAGATAAAAAGAGTGTAAGAAGGAAAACTATTTTCTCTTCGCCAGTCAAGACATATGCATTGCTGAATGGGGTTACATCGCGGTCAGGAAATAATGAAATATCCGTTGCGGGGAACGAGTCCCTGCAACGGCTTATGTGTTTTATGGTTGGGGCATGGGCTGAGCTATTATTTAATGTATGACGATTAAGGTTGGTTGCTCTGACGGGGATCGTCTAAACCAGTAACTGGCTGATAATTAAGCTAGAATAGTAAATGTTTTTTGTCAAGACCACCAAAATGACCACCGTTTTATTGGAGTGTAAAAGGAAGATAACTCACTGATATCATTACTCATACTTCTAAGCGCTAGAGCTATAGTTGGAAGGTCTCTTGGTGAACATACAATGTAATGATATGAGGATTACGCACGTACAGCGGATATGGTAGTCATGGTATTGAAACCAATTAAGGGGTATGAGATATTGAATTTACACATTTTTGAGTGAACTTTTCGCTCCGCTGCGTTGATACAGCGTATACACATAGCAGATATAAAATGGCTAAAAAAATCATTAGGATACTGAGTTTGTTAGGGTGTCTCACTGCTTTAGTCTCATCTTGGTTTACCAATAATACAACATGGTATTTCACAGCATTAGGTTTACTTTTAACCTTTATAGGTACTTTTGTCGTGAGTAAGCCGCCTTCTGGCCATGTTGTTAAACAGAAAGGTGGTTCTTTTTCAAAAAATAATCAAAATGTATACTTTGGGAACATTAATAATAACAAGGATGATAAAAATGAGTGAGATCTCTCAGAAAGGAGGCTTTGGTTCTACTAACACTCAGATTGTGTTTCAAGACTCAATTGTCGATGTTGTACGCTCCCCTTCCATATTTATGCAATTGGTTTCAATATTATCTAGTACGCCAAGAAAAGACGTGCTTTCTGATAACTATCAATCTTATGACATTGAGAGAAAAATAGATTTCAACGACATAATCAAGCATAGAGAAAAGATAGAATATTATTATACCTACGTATCCATGATAGAAACGGCATACTCAACGCTAAATGAATCTAGAGCTTCGGCTAGAGAAACATCACTTGAATATATCAATTCTAAATATAAAGATTGCGTTGGAGAAATTCTTCTTAGAAACAAAGGGCTTGTAAAAGGTAAGAAAAAAGAAGAAGTAGAAGAGATTAGACGAATTATAATAAAGGAAAATTCGGATGAAATAATTGATTGTGTTATAGAACATATAAATAAAACATGTGAAAAATCATTAACATCTATCAATTGCACCATTGAAGAAATAGCGATACATTCTGAGCTGATTGTCTTCCATGCATTTGTTGAATGCAAAGTATTGGAAAAACCATTATGATACTATCTGACAGCCTAAAACCAAATCAGACTATCTATTATTTAGGTGCTAAATTACTACATTGCATTAAGAATGAACCATCAATGGTAATTGATAGTATATATCTTTTTGATAAGTTTAAAAATTCTGTAAACATAAAAATTACGTTTGCTCAGTATATGTATACATTAGATTGGCTTTATTTGTTGGATTTGGTTGATGTTAACAATCAAGGAGACATTATTATATGTTTTTAAAAAAACTGGAGGTTTATTCCCAATCTTTTGGGATGATTAGAGATATTACCTTTCATAAAGGTGTGAATTTGTAAGTATCCCGCATAATAGAGCCATTCACATTTAGAGATCTTCCGGCATACTCACTCTGCCAACGAAGGAGATCGCTATGCGTAAAGCCCGTTTTACTGAGCATCAGATCATCGCCGTGATTAAATCGGTTGAAGCCGGACGAACTGTTAAGGATGTCTGCCGCGAGGCCGGTATCTCTGAGGCGACTTACTACAACTGGAAGTCTAAATACGGCGGCATGGAAGCGTCTGATATTAAAAAGATAAAGGACCTTGAGGACGAGAACCGACGCCTCAAACAGATGTTTGCCGATCTCAGTCTTGAGAACCGGGCACTGAAAGATGTCATCGAAAAAAAGCTTTAAAACCAGCCTTTAAGCGTGAGCTGGTAACGCATTTGATAACAACATTCGGACTCAGTATTCGTCAGGCCTGCCGGAGTCTGAATCTGAGCAGAACGGTTTACCATTACCGCCCGGATACCACTCGTGATGAACCTGTTATTTTCGCATTACAGGCTGCCGCCGAACGGTATCCACGATATGGTTTTCCAAAGTTATTTCAGATTCTGCGGCGTCAGGGATACCAGTGGAATCATAAAAGGATCCACCGTATTTACTGTCTGCTTAAGCTGAATTTTCGCCGCAAAGGTAAACAGCGTCTGCCTGTGCGTAATCCATCCCCGCTGGCTACGCCCGAAGCGTTAAACCAGAGCTGGTCCGTTGATTTCATGTATGACGCTCTGATTTGCGGTCGTCGTTTTCGCACATTCAATGTCGTTGATGACTTTAATCGTGAGGCGTTGTCGATCGAAATAGACCTGAATCTGCCAGCCCAGCGAGTGGTTCGTGTACTCGACAGGATCGCGGCCAGCCGGGGATATCCCGTTATGCTTCGCATGGATAATGGCCCGGAGTTTATCTCTCTGACACTGGCTGAATGGGCAGAGATGCATGCCGTAAAGCTGGAATTTATCAAGCCGGGGAAACCAACTCAGAATGCTTTTATAGAACGCTTTAACCGAACGTATCGTACAGAAATACTCGATTTTTATCTGTTCAGAACCCTGAATGAAGTGCGGGAAATGACGGAAAGATGGTTGTCAGAATACAACAATGAACGCCCGCACGAATCACTGAATAACATGACACCGGAGGAATACCGGCTACAACATCACAAGGCCGGGATCTCAAAAAGTGCATGGAACTAAAACGGGTCTATTTACACCGTCATGCGAGTTCAGCAACACGATTTCATTGGCTTCCGCGCCGTTGATCTGGCTGGCGTGGCGCAGGCGCAGCATGTGTTTGGTGTGTTCGCGCTTGCCTTCATCGCGCACGCGGGTTTGGCATGCCATGAACGGCTGGAACCCTTCTTTGCGAAGCTCGGCCAGCACGGCGGCGGTGGGGATATAGGCGTAACGCTGGGAACGGCTTTCGTGGGGCGCTTCCGCAAAGATGGACGGCGCTACGCGGTGAATCTGGTCATCGGTCAGCGGGTAGTCGCTGCGCAGCGAGGGGGAACGGGAAGCGAATCGGGATGCGAGTTGCATGGTCTTTCTCCTGACGAAAAGGGTTTGCTGTTCACACCGCACACCGGATTCCAAGATTCGGAGCCCAGCCTTTGTGGCTGTTCGGTGCGGTTGGCACGAGGAACCCGGTTGGCCCTGTTGCCACCGTCTTTCCTGAATTCATCGCCCGCGACGGTCAGGAGCCCACGGACGGGGGCCGTCAAGGAGGAAAGCGTCAGGTTGGTGCGGCCCGCAGGCGCAGCCGAGGACACGGCCTGGCGCGCCTTGACGGCACGCGGCCACGGGCTACAGTCGCGAGCAAGGTGATGGAGTCAGGAAAGACGGCTGGACATGGCAACGGCCGTCCCTGTGTGCCGAATCGCACGGCAAGCGAAGCGCGCAGGCCCGAAGCTGGAAGCCGGGCCGAAGGCGTCAGCCGAGCGGAGCGAGGGAACGATGGAAGCCCGTCAGGGGCGAAACCCCGCAGGGGGTTCGATGCGCAGCACGACAGCGCGACCGGCCGTGTTTCTTGGCCGGGGACGCCATGCGAAAATCACTGTTTCACCGTGCCGAGAGATTGCATGTCTGCGAAACCGTCCCACTGGATGTCACGCAGCGACCCGACCCAGGCGTTCTGGCGCGATCCGGCCTTGCCTTTCGTCGAGAGCCGCCGCGCCTGCCAGAGCCGGGCCTGCTACAAGCCGCATCACCATCCGACCTTTTCCATCGGCGCCGTCGATGGCGGCCGCAGCGTCTTTACCGGCACCGAGGCCGGCCCGGTCACGCTATCCCCTGGAACGCTGGTGTTCGTGCCGGCCGAGCGTGTGCACGCCTGCAACCCGGCGCCCGACACGGCCTGGAGCTACCAGATGCAGCATCTGGACGCCGACTGGCTCCGCGCCGTCCGCCAGGAGTACGCCGACACGGCATCGATGGCGCCCGAGCCGGTGCGCATCGTTAGCGACAAAGCAACCTATGCGTGCTTCTGCCAGCTCAACGCATTGCTGTTCTCTCAGGCCGAACCCGGCGACAAGGAAGCATCACTGATCGAGTTCATCGGCGACTTCGATACCGAGCAAGGCTTGCATATCGAAGTCCCAAGCATTCCATCGCGCTTGACCGAACATATCCGCCCGGCGCTGGACTGCCTGCGCGCCAACCCCTCTGCCAGCATCGCGCTGGACGAATTGGCGCGACTGGCAGGCATGAGCCGCTACCAGACGATTCGCGCCTTCCGCGCCGTGACCGGCATGACGCCGCATGCTTGGCAACTGAACCAGCGCATCAACCTCGCCAAGCATCAGCTTCGCGACGGGGGCGGCATTGCTGCCGTGGCGCAGCACCTGGGCTTTGCCGACCAGGCGCATTTCCATCGGGTGTTCAAGGCGCATACGGGGGGGACGCCCGGTTGTTTCCGTACATAGGGCTGAAGCGCCTGGGCTGCAATTTCGTTCAATACAGGGATCACGGCCATCGGCACACTGCGGGAAAAACTCGCGAGTGTGTCCTGAATGCAGCAGTTCCTGATGATCGCCGCAGCGCATTTCCTGGCGCTGCTCTCTCCCGGCCCCGACTTTTTCCTGATCGCCCGAACCTCCCTGTCCGCCGGCTGGCGGGTCGCCAGCGGGGCATGCCTGGGGGTCGCCGTTGCCAATGGCGTGTTCATCGTGGCCGCCTTCGCCGGCATGGCGGCACTGCGCCCGGACAGCCTCCCGTTCGTCATCCTGCAACTGGCCGGCTGCGCTTGCCTGCTCTATCTCGGCGTGCTGTTCATCCGCCACGCGGGCCGCAGCGAGTTGGATGTCGCGCAAGGCGGGCGCTCCACGGCACCCGCGCATCCTTTCATCGCGTGGCGACGCGCAACCGGCATGGGCTTCCTGTCCGGCATCCTGAATCCGAAGAACGCGCTGTTCTACGCGAGCCTGGCTGCGATGCTGACCGGCGCGCACGCCAGCGCGGGCTGGAAGACGGTCTATGGCGTCTGGATGTTCAGCGTCGTGCTGCTGTGGGACGTGCTGGTGGCCGTCCTCATCGGCAACCGGGCCGTGCTGCGCCGCTTCGCACGGGCGCTGCCCTGGCTGGAGCGCATTTCCGGCGTCATGCTGATTCTGTTGGCGGCGGGCGTCGTTGTCATCCTGCTGCGTTGAGAAGCAAAGGATGCGGCTCTCGCTTTCAGGCGCAGCAGAAAAAATGGCGCGTCGCCCCCGCGGGACAACGCGCCGTATGGATACGCAATCAGCGCGCCACTGGCTCCACCATCGTCTGTAACTGCTCGATCACGCCAGGCTCAACGAAGACGCAAACCTGGTTAGCCTCGATCGGCACGTTGAACACCTGGGCGAACGCTTCGCGCTTGAGGTGGGCCAGGCGGCCCGTGCGATACGCCTGCTCAGGCTTCATCCGGGCAGTGCCCGCCGCTGCGCGGCTGCGCTGCGGATCGCATTCGACCAGCGCGACAAAGCCGTCGTCGGCCAGCTTCTGGTGTTCAGGGCACAAGCCCCAGCCGGTGGCCGTGTGGTGCGCCATGCTCGCGCGCAGGCGCTTGTCCAGCAGGATCGCACCGGTGTCGAAACGAGTGCCGCAGACCAGGCAAACGTGTTGTTCAAGCGAAACGTGTGATTTGTCGTTCATGACGATCTCCGGTTGCACGGGCGGAATTGCCCGGAACCGTCGTCAGCACGGCGCAGCGCAAGCTGTCATAGGGTCGAAGACGGCCGCCAGGACGCAAGCGCGCATGGCGCGCGCCGCCTTTGACAGCGAGAACGACGTGATACGGTGAAGGGGACAGCAAGACCGCCCCTCCCGCCCACTGCACACAGTCGGCTTTTGGGGCAAGCGGAGCACGCAGGCCCGAGAGGGCCGGAGGCGTCAGGGGTCAAAGCCGGATGGCCGCGATTCGGCACGAAGCGCGGGGCGCAGCCCGCGAACCCGACGGCGGCACGCCGGGACGCCCGACTGCTTGGGACAGAACTACTCGTTGTCGGTCTTGCGCTGCTCGATCTGCAACTGCGCCCGCTGCGTTGCCTGTTGCAACCGCTCCACCAGCACACCCATCGGCGGCAAGGCGGTCAGGTACTCGGCGACGTGGATGCCCGACTTGTCCAGCTCCAGCAATTCGATCTGCTCGCGCTTTTTGCCGGTGCAAAGGATGATTCCCAGCGGCGAGGCTTCCTCCGGCTCCCGTTCGTGCTTGTCCAGCCAGCGAAGGTATAGCTCCATCTGCCCCTTGAAAGCCGCCTTGAACTCGCCGACCTTCAATTCCACCGCCACCAGCCGACGTAGCTTGCGGTTGTAGAACAGCAGGTCGAGGTGGAAATCCTCACCGTCAATTTGGATGCGCTTCTGCCGGGCCACGAAACTGAAACCCGCGCCTAGCTCCAGCAGGAAGGCTTCCATTTCGCGGATGACGGCCGCCTCCAGATCGCTTTCCTGCCAGCTATCCCGAAGGCCCAGGAAGTCGAGAATGTACGGGTCGCGCATGACCAGCGCCGGCGTCATGCGCTGCGCATCGCGCAGGGTCGCCAGTTCCTGCGCGATGGTTTCCTCGGGCTTTTGGGACAGCGCTGTGCGCTCGTACAGCATCGAGTCGATGCGCTCGCGCAGCGTCCGCACGCTCCAGCGTTCGGCACCCGCCATCTGCGCGTAGTAGTCCCGCTGGAGCGGTTCCTTGAGCGCCAGCAGCAGGACGAAATGCGACCAGCTCAATTGTCGCGACAGTGTCGCGACAATTGGCTCCTCGGGAAACGTGGCAGCGAACTTGACCATCCGACGCAGATTCTTCTCCCCAAAGCCGCGCCCATAGTCGCGGGCAAGCTGCTCGGCCAGGAGCGGCAGGATTTCCTCGCCGTATCCGGCCCGCTGCCCGGCCAGCACTTCCGTATGGATGCGCTGGCCGATCTGCCAGAACAGCAGGGTCAGCTCCGCATTGACCGTCGAGGCGACGCGCTGCCGCGACGCCTCGATCAGTGCCCGAATGTCGCCCAGCAGCGCCGTCGGCGCTGCGGGTGACGTAATGGATGCCTTGCGCCTGGTCATGCCGTCGCCTCCGCAGCAGGGGGACGTTTGGTGCTGGTGATCGTCTTGCGCCGGCTTGCCACCAGTTCAGCCGCTTCCCGCACCGGCTTGTCCTCGGTGTGGACGTAGCGCATGAACATCGCCACGGTCTTATGCGCCGTCAGCACCATACCGACCTTGACCGGGATGCCGGAATTGGCAATGTCGGTCGCCGAGCGGTGGCGGATGCCGTGCGTACCGACGTGCGGCACACCAGCCGCCTTGAGCGCCCGGCTCCAGCCGCCGTAGTGCTCGCCATAGGTCAGGTGCTTGGTTGGGTCGTTGGGCGACGGCAGGACGTAGGCGCAGCCCTCCCGGCGCGGCGCGGTCGAAAGCAGCCGGTGGGCTTCTTCGCTCAAGGGCTTGGACATGCCGCCGGTCTTGCTGTCCGGCCATACCACGCGCCGGTTCTCCAAGTCGATCCAGTCCCATTCGAGCTTGCAGATTTCAGAGCGGCGGCCGGCGAACTCGAATTGCAGCCGGATCGCCAGCGGGATGACGTAGTTCTCCAGCCCCTCGGCCTCCAAGTACTCTAGGTGGCGGAAGATTCGCGTCATTTCCTCGTCATTGATGAGGCGGGTGGCCTTGCCCGCCGGGAACATGGGAACGTGCCGGCAAGGATTGGTGCCGTCCGGGCGGTAGCCCCACACTTCGGCCATGTTGAACATCTTGCGCAGTACGCCGAAGGTGTGATTCGCGTCGGCCGGCTTGTAGGCCAGCTTCTCCATCAGCCCGGCAATGTCGGGGCGCTTCACATCCTGAACCTTCTTGCGGCCCAACAGCGGGACGATGTTGCGGTCGATGACGGCCTGATAGCCTTCCTGGGTGCTCGGCTTGTTGCGCTTCTTGGAGTAGTCCTCCATGAACTTCTTGCACAACGCTTCGACCGTGGGTGCCTTGCGGGCCTCGGCCTTGGCCCCGCCAGGGTCGCCACCGCGGCGAACCTCGGCCAGCCAGTCCTGCGCCATGACGCGGGCTTGCTCCACGGTCAGTTCGCCGAACAGGCCCAGGGCGGGCTTGCGGCGCTCCCCGGTGTTCGTCCGGTACTGGAGCATGAACACCCTGCGGCCCGCTGGGGTAATCTTGCACAAGAAGCCGGGGACTACGGTGTCCCGCAGTTCGACGGGTTGCGCCTGGGCTTGCGCCGTTTCCACGGCGGTCTTGGTGAGCTTGATCTTAGCCATGATGACTCCTCGGAAAGACCCGTTTCCAAGAGCCACATGGGGGCCAAGCGGATGGAAGCCGGGTCAGGTTTCAGAAAGCACCGGCATATGTTGAACTCGCCTAAGTTATTGATAAACCTGCTGTATCTGGCTGCGGCGTAGTCCAGCGAATTTCGGTGCTGGAGTCATCGTGAAATAAAAAACCCGCTGATAAAGCGGGTTTTTTTATCATCACGACGCCGTGGGATCGGTATCTCTGTGTATGTCGGCCAGCATTGTCCCTGCCGTCACCATCTCACCAGCAGCGGCCCGAAGAGTAATTCGACCAGCGCAGGGCGCATAGAGCTGCGTTTCCATTTTCATCGCTTCCATCATGGCGATGGGGTCGCCTTCGTTAACCTGCTGGCTTTCTTCGACATGCCAGCTCAGTAAAACACCCGAAATGGGGGCTTCTACCACGCCTGCGTTCACCCGCAAGGGCCGTGCGGGCTGCGCATCCGGCTGTGTAACGCCATTCAGCAGCGAATCCGGCAGCCCCAGGGCAACACGCTTTCCATCGAATTCTATCCAGACACGCGTCAGGCTTTCTTCCCGTGCAGGCAATGTCCGGTCTGCCAGCGGCAAATCGACAGCAAAATCAGTTTCAATCCAGCGTGTATGAACAGAAAAAGGCGCGGTAATGAAATCCGGCTCCTGCAGGGCAGCGCGGTGGAAAGGAAGAACGCTTGCCAGCCCTTCTATTTTGAATTCAGCAAGAGCGCGTCGAGCTCGCGCAAGCGCCATTTCGCGCGATGGCGCCCAGACGATAAGTTTTGCCAGCAGAGAATCAAAAGTGGGCGGCACTGTCGAACCGGTCCGGACTCCGCTGTCCAGACGGATACCAATGCCGGACGGCGGTGAAAAGTCACTGATCGTGCCGGAAACAGGAAGAAATCCACGCGCAGGATCTTCGGCATTGATACGAAACTCAAAAGCATGGCCGTGCGGAGGCGGAGTTTCGGTATTGTCCAGCCGTTTGCCCCGGGCGATCTCCAGTTGGGCGATGACAAGGTCAATGCCAGTGGTTTCTTCCGTCACAGTGTGTTCAACCTGCAGGCGGGTATTGACCTCAAGGAAGGAGAGCTCCCCTTCCGGGCTAAGCAGAAACTCGACGGTACCAGCGCCGCAGTACGCCGCTTCGCGACACAACTCTCTGGCTGCATCATGAATACGCTGACGTTGTTCATCACTGAGAAAAGGCGCGGGCGCTTCTTCAATCAGCTTTTGGTTACGACGCTGTAACGAACAATCGCGCGTGCCTAGCACCTGTACGTTGCCATATTTGTCTGCTAGCACCTGCGCTTCAATGTGACGCGGCCTGTCTAAAAACCGTTCAATAAAACATTCGCCACGGCCGAATGCGGTCACCGCTTCGCGCACGGCTGAGACATACAGTTCTGGAATGTCCTCTCTTCGCCATACCACTTTCATTCCCCGTCCGCCACCACCATAAGCGGCTTTGATCACCAGCGGCAGGCCATATTGCTCGGCAAATTTCATTACGTCATCTACGCTGTTAACCGGATCCTGAGTTCCTGCCACTAACGGCGTGCCGACACGTTTTGCCAGCTGGCGTGCTTTTACTTTGTCGCCCAATATATCAATGGCCTCTGGCGAAGGGCCAATCCAGCACAATCCCGCTTCCAGCACCGCCTGAGCAAAATCTGCTCGCTCGGACAGAAAGCCATAACCGGGATGAATAGTATCGGCTTTTACTTTCTGCGCGATACCGAGGATTTTTTCGATACAGAGGTAGGTTTCTTCCGGACGGTTTCCCGGCAGGGACCATGCTTCATCGGCCATTTGAACATGCAGTGCGTTGATATCGCAGTCGGCATAGACCGCTACTGTGGAAATGCCCAAATCACGACAGGCACGGATAATGCGCACGGCTATTTCACCGCGATTGGCAATTAACACTTTGTTCATGCATTCCTCGACAGAAAAGGGGGTAAATTTGATGTGAGTGCGCGAAATGGCTGCACAGGATTAAAATGGATCCATGCACCTGGCGGCAACTGGCTGGCAAGGTCAAGATGCCAGGGCGCAACATAAGCTATCACCGGGTAGCCGCCAGTAAGCGGATAGTCTGCCAGGAAGACCACTGGCTGGCCATTCGCCGGGATCTGTATTGCGCCAGGACGCGCACCCTCGCTGGGAAGTTCTCCCTCTATCAGGCGTGTCAATGCAGTTTCTCCCGTCAGCCGCAGCCCTATCCGGCTGGAATGTGGGGTAACATGCCAGCGTTGCGCAGCAAAATTGTTCACAGCATCTGATGTGAACCAGTCTGTTCGTGGTCCCATGATGACATCCAGAACAGTGGTCTCGCCGATTATCGGCAGCGGTAGATTTGGTTGTTCATTGGGGGCAACCGCAGATAAACCCTTTCCATTAAGCCGTTTCAGCACCGTTCCACGGGTAATCGGAGGCGGCCCGAGCTGTGCAAGCGTGTCCGTGGAAGCGCTTCCTGCAACCAGCGTTACGGCGAAACCGCCACGTATTGCCAGGTAACTTCTGACGCCCTGGCTGGCTCGGCCAATCAACAGGCGATCGCCCTTAACCAGCGGAAAAGGCTGCCAGCCAGGCAGGTGATGCACAGTACCAGTTTGGGTTATCAGCGTTAGGGGGCAGGTCGCGCCTGTAACGGCCACCAGGTTATCAGCATGGCTTTCTATTACAACGCCGCCCGGAATGAGCTCCAGACAAGGAACGTGGGATGGATTTCCGACGGCCCGGTTCGCACTGTGGTATGCGCCACGATCAAGCGCACCGGCGCATGATACGCCCTGGCTGGACTGTCCTGCTCGACCATCGTCCTGATACAGCATTTCAACACCGGGAGCCATGACTTTCAGCGCGCTGACACCTTCAGCGGCATCGCTCGGTGTCATATCACCAGTTAGGGGAGGTAACGACAGGGTTCGGTGCCTGTCTTCGTAGAAGTGCACCCGCATTCCGGGCTGAAGCAACGCCGGGACCGAGCGGTTCGGATCCCACATCGCTTTTTCAGTCTTCCCGATAAGCTGCCAGCCTCCCGGGCTGGATTTGGGATAAATACCACTGAACTCCACCGCCAGCCCAACAGACCCTGCCGGTATCCACAGGCGTGGTGATGTTTTGCGGGGCACAACCAAGTTTCTGTTACCTGAAAGATATGCAAAACCCGGCGCAAAGCCCGTAAATGCGACGGTAAATTCCGTTTGCGTGTGCTGGCGAATCACCTCTGCCGTACTAATCCCGAGGATATGGGCAACCTCGCTAAGGTCCTCTCCGTTATAGCAAACAGGGATATCAATAACCCGACCGGCCGCATGTACGAGGTAGTTGAATGTATAGCGACTTATCGTGTTGACCAGTGTCTGCGCATCAACGATATATGGTTGATAACGGATCAGTAATGTTCTGGCGGCAGGAACGATCTCCTCGATGCCGACGGGCGTTTCAGACAGCAGCTTATCAAGCAGCGCCAACCTCTCTTCTTGCGTGGAGGTTTCCACCAAGAATGCATCAAGGCTAACGGGTAAGAAGCGCATTGTTATTCCTCCGGCCGACGGCTGAACAGATGGAGATGCCACGTGCCGTCAGTGCCCGGTAAACGGCACGTGCCATCTCAACTGCGCTTGGAGAATCACCATGAATACAGATTGAGTCTGCGGCCAGCATAAGCGTGGTGCCGTCTATTGCCGTTAGCGTGCCGTCTTGCGCCAATTGCACCATTCGTGCAGCGACAACCGCTGGATCATGCAGTACCGCGCCGGGTTCATTACGAGAAACCAGCATTCCACTCGCTGTATAGGCCCGGTCTGCAAAGGCCTCGCGCAGAATGTGAATCCCGAACTGCTGCGCCAGACTTTCCAGTGGGGAGTTGGCCAATACCATCAACGGCAGAGCCGAATCGGCAGCTTTAAGTGCTGCCAGTAGGGCTATCGCCTGCCGTTTGTCCGTCACGATGGTGTTATAGAGCGCGCCGTGCGGCTTAACGTAGCTGACACGGGTGCCGGCAGCGGCAGCGAGGCTCTTTAATGCACCAATCTGATAGATCACGCCGGCTGTCAGGTCATCGCTGGCGATATCTATATACCTGCGCCCAAAACCGATAAGGTCCGGGTATGAGACATGGGCCCCTACCGTGACATTGTGTGCTTTTGCTGCTTTGAGTGTTCTGAGTATTCCGATGGGATCACCACCGTGAAAGCCGCAGGCAATGTTAGCGCTGGATACCAACTCCAGCATCGCGTCATCGTCGCCCATTTTCCAGGCGCCAAAACCTTCACCCAGATCGCTATTAAGGTCGATATTCATAATTACTGTTTCCGCTTACGAACAATTGTTGTTTTTTCCGCGATATAACGAAGCAATCCTCATGCCATTGTGTGGTAATCCATATTATTTAGTTGAACACATTGATTTATATTGTTGAACAATTTTGTCTAGGTTTAAAATGATTAACTCCACAGGTCTTGGGATTAAGTTGTGTTGCGTCGTGAGGCAGCAGATGCACTGAATCGGGGCGGTTAGTGTTAGCGCGGTCTGGCCCGTTGCGGGATGAACGCATCGCCGTACTTCCTCAACAGGGCAAGTTGTGTGACTATGCTGGCGAGGTTCAACAGATAACGGGGCCGGAAGATTGGCAACAGATAATATCAGGACAGATAACAGCGCTACATTGAGCGACATCGTGGCGCAGGCGCTTCGGGATAAAATCATCCATGGAGAGTTGCGCTGCGGTCAGCGGCTTTCCGAAGCACAACTGAGCGAAAGCCTGGAGATTTCCAGAAATACACTCCGTGAAGTTTTTCGCATACTGACGCAGGAAAGGCTGCTGGAATATCGCCCTAACCGTGGTGTTTTCGTCAGTACGCCGGACATGGCCTGCATCTCCGATATTTATCGTGTACGGCAGCTTATTGAGTGCCAGGCTATAGCCAGCGCCTGGCCGGGGCATCCGGCCGTAAAAGCAATGCGCCAGGCGGTTGAGCAGGCACTTGAATGCCAGGAAAAGCATGACTGGAATGGTATTGGTACGGCCAATATGGCGTTTCACGGGGCCATTGTGGAGTTAGCCGACAGCCCGCGACTGAGCGCATTTTATCGGCATATATCAGCAGAGTTGCGCCTTGCCTTTGGTTTACTAAAGAACGCTGAACATCTCCATATTCCCTATATGGAGATGAATCTCAAACTGCTTAAGCTGGTTGAAGCAGGAAAAACGCGTGAGGCTGCCAGTGTGCTCAGGGCATATCTGGAACAGTCTGAAAGGCTATTTCTGGCAAACTTTGCCCGCCGGAATAACTAAATTGCACTTAGATATCAGCATAATTCTTGGCTCATGACGTTTGTATCACGCAATGCCTGCACGCCCATCAGAGATTACCATCCTTCAGATGCCAAAAGAATGGTTTTCACGAGCACAAACACGCCTTCACGGCAGGTGTTGTGAAGGCGGTCAAATTCAGTTTTCTGTGTGTCGGTGATGAAGATATTCATCTTGGCAGCATGACCCTTTGGCATGACAAAATTAAGCATCTTCAATGATCACAAGTATATAACCCCTTTTTGGTGATCAGAGTGAATAATATAGGAATTAAGTTCTACACGCTTTTCAGATTGCCCTATCACCACGAAGTCTGCTGTAATATCTCGGTTTGTAATATTCCTGCCACTGGTTCATCCTTTTATTTCGCTCATGTGAAGGAGGTGATCATGTGTTGCTCTTTCGGCATCAATGGCTTCTTGGGATGAGCAGTTTCATGGACTCCTAGAAGTAAACATCACGATATGCATTAAAATATGATTCAGTTGCTCCCTTGCTGAGTGTAATCATCGTTCAAAAAGCACACATTTTATGCAGCAGATGAGTGGGGATGTGTTACCCATATTATTTCCCGGGTAGGGATGCGGGGTAAAAGTCACCTGTTTTTACTTTAAAAATAAATAGTTACCTATGATGGTGCCAAGCCTGATAAATCGTGCACGCTGTCAAAAACGAGCAAATCGATACGGCTTCGGGTCAATCAACGGGATATGGCCTGATACTAGGTCAGCAGCCAACTGCCCGGCAGCGGGCGATGTACCGAAACCGTGGCCGGAGAAACCGGTTGCCAGCGTCAGGCCTTTCAGTGCTGCGATTTCCCCTATCACCGGGTTGGAATCCGGCGTTACATCGATAACGCCAGCCCATGCCTGCGCCAGCTCTGCCTGCTCAAATACTGGCCAAGCTGCACGCAAGTTACGTATTGCTTCCTGATTAAGGGCTGGGTTTACGGCGGGATCAAGCGTGCGAATGCATTCAAACGGCGAACGGTGCTCACTGCGCCAGCGGCGCGCCAGCGCTAAATCTTTAACAAAATACTTGCCTAGCGAAATGCGCAGGTTGTCACGCGCATGGCGCAGTTGCGGTAGATAGCGCATACCAATTAGCAGATGATCGAGAGTTAGCGGTGCATCCAGCGCGCCACGCTGGGTAATGATATAACCGCCATCTTGATGTTTACGAAATGAGAAGTCTGGTGCGCCGACTGCAATATTGGTCGGCCCTTCCAGCGGTTTGGTGCGCATTACCGAACAAATCAGTGGCAGTGTGGGTAACGCAATACCCAGATTACCAAGAAAACGCCGCGACCAGGCGCCTGCCGCCAGTAGCACGTGCTCGCAGTGAATTTCACCTCGCTCGGTGACTACTCCACTCACCTGGCCACCACTTGTTTCCAGCGTACGCACGGCACACTGCTCGACGATGATCGCACCTTTGGCGATAGCAGCACGAGCAATCGCGCTGGCAGCTAGTGTTGGCTCCGCACGACCATCGGAAGCGGTAAAAATCCCCCCAGCCCATGTACCTTTTCCACCCGGAACTCGCTCGGCGATATCTGCTCTGCTCAGCAGTAGGGTATCCAGCGCAAGCGGTGCGACCGCTTTATACCAACTTTCATGTAGCGCCATCTGCGCTTCACTGCGGGCAATGAACATAATGCCTGCCTGACGATAACCCACATCGCAGCCAACGCGTGCCGCCATTTCAGCCCACAGGCGATCAGCGGCCTGCGCCAATGGAATATCATCGGCAGCACGACTGGTTTTACGAATCCAACCCAGATTGCGTGATGACTGTTCGCCTGCGATACGTCCTTTCTCCAGCACCACCACCGGAATGTTTCGCTCTGCCAGCGTCAGGGCAGCGGTTAAACCAACAATGCCACCGCCAATAATGACGATAACGGTGGACTTAGGAACGTCAGATGACGTGGTAACAGGGATAATTTCTGGTGACATAGGGCGTCTCCTGGTAAGCCTTACAGCGCAACGGTTAGTTCCTGAACGTTAGCCCTGGAGGCCCCACGATATGCCGTGACCTCCAATTCCACTTTATAAACCGTCGAACCCAGCGGCGGGCAGGTTACCGTGGTGGCAGGGTTGATGCCCCGAAACTTATCCCCTATGATTGCCATGACTATTGGCACATCGTTAGGATCCTGAATAAACACCCGCGAGAACACGACATCTTTCAGCGAGGTGTCAATGGCGGCGAGTGCTGCTTCAATGTTGGCGAACACTTGCAACGTTTGTTCACTCACATCAGCCGGGATTTCCTGGGTGACCGGATTGCGCCCCGCGGTATTAGAGACATAAATCCAGTTATCCAAAGCAACAAGGCGTGAGTAGCTGCCCATTTCTTCAAACTTCGAGCCAGTTTTTACTTTAATGATACGTGTCATGCTGGTTGCCCTTAATTAGCTCAGTACCGGGGTTTCCCACAGGTTTAATTTCACGCCGATGTCTTTAGCCAGCGCGTTGCGATATATCACGGTTCCCCAGGCAACATCCTCCACCGGCATGCCACCCACCGACATGATGATAATTTCGTCGTCGCACTGACGCCCCGGCGCATCACCGGCCACAATCTTACCGATATCTTCCAGTTGCTCTGTTGTCAGTTTCCCTTCGGCAATCATGTCCATAAAGCGCACGCCAATTACCGGAATCGTTTTATGTGCAGGTTTGGGGACTTCTTCAAACCACGCCTGATAGAGACGGGTGTTATCGAGTACTTTACGCACGTCACTCTGTTCCATCCCGGCATCTATGTTGCACAGCGCGGGCATAGCGAGGAAGGCTCCGGGTTTTACCCATTCACGTTTCACCAGCGGATAGCTTTCAGGAGTGCCGACTTCGCCAGAGCTGCAATACGTGACAATATCTGAATCCCGCACTACGGCCTCCAGGGTGTCGACGACATTGATATGCTTGATTTGCGGGTAAGTGGTTTGCACCCAGGTGATGAAATTATCGAGGCTATGCTGACCGCGTCCCTTCACTTTGATAGTGTCAATCTGAGGGCAGACGGCGATAAAAGCCGACACAGAGGTTTTTCCCATCACTCCTGGTCCCAGCAAGCCAATCACCCGTGAGTCTTTGCGCGCCAGATGTCGTGCCCCAACTCCGGGTACCGCACCGGTACGATAAGCAGAGAGCAGGTTGGCAGACATATGCGCCAGCGGTGCGCCGGTATTGGCATCGCTGAGCGTGAACATCAGAATGGATCGCGGTAGCCCCTTTTCGCGGTTGGCGATGTTCGAGCCATACCATTTCACCCCAGCCGTACAAAAACTTCCGCCAAGATAGGCAGGCATCGCCATTAAACGGCGATCGGCCGTGGGCTTCGGCATGGTGGGGAATGGCGAATTTTCCGGGAATGTCACCATCGCGCCGTGCGAATCGTTATTCGCGCCAGCCATACGGTAGTCACCGCGATAAAGCAAACCAAACATCTCCTCCATGGTGTCGACGCAAGCGGACATGTCGGTAACCCCCGCACGGATCATGTCCTGCTCCGACAAGTAGATAAAATCAATTCGGGTTGAATTAGTCATGGCCTTGCCCCTTTCTATTTTATTTTCAGTATTGCCGTTGACACAGTGCGACCGACGCGCAGGTGAATGACCATAGAAATACGTGACGTTAGTCGGCCTGTATTGAATATTTGCGACATCGGCGTGGCACAGGGTTTGCATTATCCAGCGATACGCTTAGTCGATAACGGAGCATGCCATGCCTGAAAATTCCCTTTGTCGCCCTACAGGAAGTTTTCTCCCGGAACAGCCGTGGTTTGTGCTCAATGCGGCGCAGCATTATTCAGTGGCCGCCTCAGAAAACCCGGCAATTTCACATTTTTACAGCTTCGATGTGGCGCAAACGGCGGGGATGACGCTGGCAGTGCCTGATGGTTGTGTTGATATCGTTTTTGATTGCGATTCGTTGAATCCCAAAGGTCGCGTATGCGGTACCACGCTAGAAGCTCGTGGTACAGACATGCTGCACAACCATCATTATTTCGGCGTGCGTTTCGCGCCGGGTGTTATACCTGATTTTCTTGATGTGATGGCCGAGGAGATCGCCAACCGTGAACTCAACTTTCTTGACGTGGTGCCAGATGCCCGATTGGCGTTTGAACAAATCGTGCAACAGCGGGATTTTTCACGGCAAATTTTATTATTTAATACCCATTTCACAACAAGGCTGGTGCGCAAGTCTACTCCCGTTACTACCTCAATCATTCGGGCAATGATGCAGCAGAAGGGGAATATCCGTATCGATCAACTGGAAATATTGACTGGCTACACGTGCCGGACTATTCAGCGGCAGTTCCGCCAGGACACCGGGCTATCACCGAAAGCATTTAGTCGTATACTGCGTGGCCAGTCAGCACTGCACTGCATTCATTCACAAGAAGATATTTCCTTTAGCAGCCTGGCGTTTGACCTTGGTTTTAGCGATCAGTCGCACTTTCTGCGCGAATTTAAGAAATTCGTCAGCATCACACCGTGCGATTATCAGCGGCACATTGCAGACGATGCGTTATTTTATCGCCTGCGCTACCACTGAGCACCACAACGGTGCAAACCTGCACCGTCGCCCTGTCCGATTTTTTCTATCCGCGTATACGGGGAAATGATTCAGTGAAGTTACCTGCTTCAGGCGACGCAGATTGTCTGAAAACTTCACTCTCTTTCACGGAGACGCTAACTATGAACAACGATAATGGTTTACGCAAAAATACATTGGGCTTATTTTCTCTGGTCTTTTTTGTGGTAGCGGCAGCATCGCCTTTGACTGGCGTGGTCGGTGGCCTACCGATAGCAATTATTTCCGGCAACGGTGGCGGCATTCCGGTGTTTTATATTCTGTCGTGCATTATTTTGATGACGTTTGCGGTGGGGTTTATCGCCATGAGCCGCTACGTTAATAATGCAGGTGCTTTTTATACCTACATCTCTAAGGGGTTGGGTGACCACTGGGGAGCATCAGCCTCTGTGCTGGCGCTGATAGCCTATGCTTCTATCCAGGTGGCGATTGTAGCCATGCTCGGATTTTTTGCACAGCAGTTTTTGGAAGTTCATGTCAACCTGCATCTTCCCTGGTGGACTCTGAGCATGGTATTCACGGTGGTTGCCTGGGTGCTGGGCATCAAGCGCGTTGAGGTGGGGGGCAAACTGCTGGGCGTGCTGATGTTGGCTGAAGTAGCCATCGTACTGTTGACTGACGTCATGCTGCTGGTAAAGAAAGCTGGTCCCTACACTGTCGAATCGTTTGAACCGTCGGTGTTCATGCACGGTAACCTCGGAATCGCCTTCATTTTTACCATCGCTTCTTTTATCGGTTTTGAATCAACAGCCATTTACGCAGAAGAGTGCCGTGACCCGCAGAAAACCGTACCACGCGCCACCCTCTGCGCCTTGTTCCTGATCACCGCCTTTTTCTGTTTCACCAGTTGGTCACTGGTGCAGGCGTATGGCTTCGATGACATCATCGCCATCGCCAGCAAAGACCCCGGTAATTTTGTCTTCAATATTACTCGCCAGTATGTCGGACAGTGGGCGGTCGATAGTATGTCGGTTCTGTTGATCACCAGCTTGTTCGCGGCATCTCTGGCCTTTCACAACAACATTTCGCGCTACATCTTTAGTATCAGCCGTGATGGCCTGATCTGGAAAGCATTGAGCAAAACCCACCTGACCAACGGCACCCCGCATAATGCCAGCCATCTGCACAGCATTATCCTGTTGATGTTGCTGCTTGGAATAGGAAGCGTGGGTCTGGACCCGATGGTGCAAATTTTTGCTATCGGTTCGGCCGTCGCGACCCTGTGCATTCTCATTTTGCAATTGGGCGTATCGGCTGCAGTGGTGATGTTCTTTCGCCGCACGTCCACCGACGATAGCCGTCTGCAGGTATTCTGGGCACCGTTGCTGTCGGCGATCTTCATGTCAATTACCATTGTTCTGGTCGTCACCAATCTGCAGTTCTTGAGCGGCAGCGATTCCCTCGTGGTGGAGACGATCCCGTGGTTTATTGCAGCCTGTGCGCTGGCGGGGTATTACATGTCATCACTACGTAACGTGAGAATTTAAGACATAAGATGAGTCTTGTTTCTTATGTCTCAGCAATGAAAGAGGCGCTCCTTCAGCGGTGTGTGAGGAGCTCCTTTTACTGCCGTTTTCAGGCTCTAAAATTGGCGGATTAACTTAGCGCATTTATCGAGGGGATATGTTTCGCCCACGGTTTCACACGCTCTAGCTCAGCGGCGAGTGACAACAGCGTTTGCTCATCACCAAAACGGGCTGCAAAGTGTGAACCAATAGGTAATCCTTCCTGCGTCCAGTAAAGCGGGACAGACATGGCTGGCTGGCCGGTAGCGTTAAATAATGCGGTAAACGGACAATAACGATGAAACCCTTCAATGACATCACGTACACGCAGTGTATCATCAAAGGCATCCAACTCGCCGATTAGTGGCGGGGCCTGTGTCAGCGTTGGTGTGAGAATCAGATCGTATTGCGTCATGAAATGAGCGAAGCGACGTCCCAGCGTGTGCATGGCATTCACTGCTTTCACATAGTCAGTCCCGGGTACGCGACCACGCTCCCGTAACATCACGCGGGTTCTCGGCTCTAATTCCTCAAATGACACTGGCTGGCCGCGTATATGACCCAGCATGTCAACATACGCCTGTGTGTTAACGCCGATAATGGTAAATACATCGCTGTAGAACTGTTCGGCATCAACAGGTAGCGAGACTACTTCCACGTGGTGTCCCAATTGTTCACACAAGGCTGCGGTAGCGCGAACGCTCTCCAGTGCCTGTTTACCGGTGGTCCACGGTGATAAATGTTCGATCATCGCGATGCGCAACTTTCCGGGCGGTCGCGACAAACCATCAAGGAAGGGGGAGGACTGATAGGGGGCAGCATAGGGGGCTCCCAGATCAGAACCTGCAGAAATATCCAGTAACGCCGCGCTGTCGCGTACCGATAGGGTAATGGCGTGCGATACGCCCATTCCTGCCCAGCCTTCTCCGACCAATGGCCCGTTAGGCATACGTCCGCGTGTTGGTTTCAAACCAAATACTCCACAGCAGGAGGCGGGAACGCGAATGGAGCCGCCGCCGTCATTACCATGCGCAAAAGGAACGACTCTGGCCGCAACAAGCGCTGCAGCACCGCCACTGGAGCCTCCGGCGCTATGCGCCAAATTCCATGGGTTGCGTGTCGCGCCGAAGCGTGTTGATTCCGTCGTATAGGACGAACCGAATTCAGGTGATGTTGACGTCCCCGCAATGATAATACCGGCTTTACGATAACGTGATACCAACTCATCATCTAATCCAGGATGTGCATCACCCAAGGCGAGTGACCCGTTAGCCATTCGAGCCTCTTTCACGGAGGTAAACAAGTCTTTAACCAGTGTTGGAACCCCGGCAAATGTTCCCGTCGGTAATTGAGGTTTTCTTGCGGCTTCTCGTGCGCTTTCGAATAGTGTTTCAGCGACGGCATTAATATGAGGGGTCACTTTTCCCAAACGTTCAATAACGCCTTCAAGTAGTTCACCTGGCGTCACGTCTCCACATTTGACATAGTGGGCAAGCCCCAGTCCATCTTCAGTATCCAGAATGTGTTGGATTGGTTTCACGGTAATATTCCTTAATCAATAATAGTTTTTATTGTTAGCGGTTGATAATCACTCGGTGGGCGCGTTTTTTTAGGTCACAGACCAGCCACAACAAGGCACCACCGAAGCTGGCAATAGATAAAATTTGAATTGCGCCCACGAGTCCTTGAGTCAATCCCGCCAATGTCGCCACAATCAATGGGCTAACAAACTGGCCGATATACAAGCAGCCTGTAAACACGCCCATGCCTTTCCCTCGATGTTTTTCAGACAATGCGTTCATTACGGGAAGCATAGTGTTAGGGACCAGCATGCCGATACCGACACCATGGATAAACACTGCAACCAGAATGTGTGGATAACCCGTTGCGTGAACCAATAACCACAGCCCAATTCCTGCCAGCGACAGTAGTAAGACATTAACGCTCATAATGCCAAACTGCCCACGCAATAGTGGCCACAGTAACGAGCCCACCAGTGAAGCCAGTAATCCCACACCTGCAGAGAGGCCAATAAGGGTGCTCGATGTAACACCCGTCTGCACTAATAGCGCAGGGGTTTGTACAGGAACAACGAATGCCAGTACCATACCGCCAAAGATCAGTAGATAATTGGCCAGCAGCGCTGCCAAATTTATCTGCTGGGATTCTGATTGCGAATGAGGCTGAGGAATATGTTGAGTTATCGGTTCCCAAAGTATCTTAATCATAAATGGGACTAACAGCAGTGGTAGCAGATAAAGGTAGAAGGGCATTCTCCAGGAATGTTCGCCCAGCGCACCGCCGACGATGAAAAATATTGCGCCGACAAAACCAATCGAGACAACCTGTAAATTAACGAAACGGCTTCGCTCATGGCCATGCCAATAATCGGCAATCAGGGTTGAGCAGCAGGTCATGATAGCGGCTTCGCAGACACCAAATACCAGTCGGCTGAATACAATGCCGTTAAGACTACTCAGCAATGCAGGCAACATGCCGGTAACGGCATACAGTAGCGTGGCAAGAATAAGCAGATTTTTGCGACCACATCGGTCGGCCAACCAACCAACCATTGGCGAACACACTGCCATGGCTAGCGCCGGCCCTGTGATGGTTAATGGGATTAAGATATTCGCGCCAGGCGTTGTGGTGCCGAATTCAGCGGCTATTTTCGGCATCACCGTAGCAATCATGACCGAGCCCATAATGGACAGGCTGCTACCCAGGATAAGAATCAACCCTTCTTTGCTCGCGCGGGGGCGATGTATTGATGTGGTTATCGACATGCTTTGGTCCTCAGAAACTTTGTGCAATACGTAAAGCGATGGTGTAACCCTGGGTACGGTTACGACTGTCATCTTCTTTGTAAGCATGAACCCAGAAAGAGGGACTGTTTGGGGAGAAGTAACTCACCGCAGGGCCGTAGGCAAATGTTCGAGACCGGTTGCCTGTTGTTAGCGAGTTGCTCTGGTCATCGCTGAATTGGTTGTAGTAGTAGCCGCCAATACCTACTGTCCAGTTACCAATGTGCTGGCCTGCGGCATATTCATAACGATATTCCGTGCCGTTTCGATAATGTGTCTCTTGGTTTTTTGTATTGAAATCAACCTGAAAACTCGATGAAAACTCAAAACCGCTGTTTGTGATATAGGTGGCATTTAGCATCGGAGAAAAAACCCAATGGTTGAGTCCAGGGTTTACTAAACGATTTTTATCATAATCGCCAGTCGGTGCCTGAACCTGAATTTGGGTGTTGATAGAGAAGTTTTGAGAGGGTACCCAGCCAAGGATAAGAGGTATGACCTGAAGGTCTGCCTGACGGAATACATCACTGCTGAGTGATAATGGACCAATTGGCGTTTGTGCGACCATGTCCGTGTCCATTTTGAAAAACGGCTGAATTACACCAAAACCGTAACGCCCTCCTAATAGCGTTTGATTTGTCATTTTAAGCCAGGCCAGGCTCATAGAGAGTACTTGCAGAGAGAACGGTGCATTTTTTTTGTTGCCAGCGTTATCGAGATTGGCATGTGCACTGTAGTACGCCACGCGGGAGCCAAACGTTCCCAGGTCGGTTGTATGAGGTAAAAAGCCAGCACCAAAGTCATAGGTTCCTGCGGCAGTAGAAGGAGTTCCATTTTCTGTTGCCATGGCCGAGTTTACGGTCATGGCAAGAAAAAATGAAGAAAAGAAGGTAATTGCTGTGATATTCCGGTGATAATTCATCTTTATGCTGCCATTTCCTGATTTATTGTAAATCCAGAGTAGGCAATAGAAATGGCTTATTGTTATCCAGATTTAGCAAAATTGTTGCCGGCGCGATTTAATGTTGTTGATGGATTTTCCCCAAAAAGCTGGCGATAGTCGTTCGCGAAGCGGCTGAGATGCCAGAACCCCCAGCGACACGCAGTGTCTTGCACAGTTATTGCTCCCTCTAATAGGTCATGATGTGCACCATTGAGACGTAATACGCGTAGATAGCTGATGGGATTAATTCCCAGGGTTTCCTGGAAGCAGTACTGAAGTTTACGGCGGCTCGCCCCTGCATATTTACAAACATCCAGAATAGAAGGGGGGCTATCACAGTGCGCTATCATGTATTCACGAGCACGATCAACAATGCGTTTTTTGGCGTTATAGGTAAGGGCGATAGCAGAATCAGGTTCAATCATTTCAGATATATAGATAAGAATGGTGTCTTTAATCGCCTGACGCACCGCTGCGAATGTCAGTAATGAAGGGTTGCTGTTATTGCTTTCATTGACTTCAAGACTGTCGCTGAGTATACGCCAACGGAGGAGATTATCATGATTAACCAGCGGAAAGAGGCGAGGTGCGCGTAGCGTTCGCTCATCAAAGTCGTCAAAAATAGTTGGAAAACAGGCCCTCTCCACGCTGATTAAGAGTAAATCGACAGCTTCCGGCGCTCGTAATTCAGGCAAGGAGTTTGACTGTGCAACCAGCAGGCTTTCACGATGAATATGATGGCCTGCACAGTAAAAGGCATCTGATGGCGTATATAGTGGAAAGGTAAATAGCTGATTTTTAACAGCCTGACCTTCCTTTAACAGTGCTTGGGTTGTGCGCTCGCGAATCAGTTGGACGCCTTCTAACTCCAGAACGGTCAACTGACCATCGAATTTTCCCTGAGTAAACTGGTTATAATGTAGTGACCAACCAGGAATATTGACAACATGTTCAGCAATATTCTTAGATCGGATATGTGTCAGTGAAAATGAGCTCAATCCATTATTAGCAATGTCAGTTATATTCTCAGCCATATTCATTCTCTTCTTGTTCACTCGAGGCGACACGGTGCGGTGTTCATCACGTTACTGAACAGCAAGGCGCGTGCCAGTTGCGAGAATGGCGATATTCAATCAGTTGATTTGCTAAAAATGGATAGTGATTTAGCGTGTTCTTATTCACCAACAGTAGACACGTGACGCAACTTTCAATGGACGGGTAGTTTTTTACGTTTCTTGATCCTGACTTGCAATCCTTCTTCTGTGTATAGCCGCTAGGTACCCACCAGAACTCCCACCCTGAGCTGGCCATGCAGCATCAGATCGTTATTGCGTTTTAATCTATGGCCACCGGCAGCGTTAACGCTACTGAAGTGACTGGCAGTCTTCAGCCCCTATACCAGTATAGCGGACATTATCCAGTGCGCCGTAAAACCCCGACCTTCAGGGCGGGGATATAAGGCGCGGTTTTACGACTAACTTCGGTTAAAATAGCCTCATGAAACGACTTCAAGCCTTCAAATTCCAGTTAAGACCGAATGGTCAGCAGGAGCGCGATATGCGGCGCTTCGCTGGGGCTTGTCGCTTCGTCTTTAACCGTGCGCTGGCGCTTCAAAACGAAAACCATGAAGCGGGGAACAAATATGTTTCCTACACCAAAATGGCTTCATGGCTCATTGAGTGGAAATCACACCCTGATACCCAGTGGCTAAAAGACACGCCATCACAGCCGTTGCAGCAGTCGCTCAAAGATCTGGAGCGCGGCTACAAGAATTTCTTCCAGAAGCGTGCAGCATTCCCTCGTTTCAAGAAACGCGGCCAAAACGATGCCCGCAAGGCGTGAAGCTCGATCAGACCAACAATCGTATATCGCTTCCTAAGTTGGGCTGGATACGCTATCGCAATAGCCGTGAAGTCATCGGCGAAGTTAAAAACGTCACGGTCATCCAGTCATGCGGCAAATGGTACGTTAGCATCCAGACGGAATACGAAGTGCCTGAACAGGTTCATAAGGCAGCGTCAATGGTCGGTTTGGACGCCGGAGTCACGAAACTTGCCACGCTTTCTGATGGCACCGTATACCAGCCAGTCAACAGCTTCAAAGCAAGCCAGCGTAAGCTGGCTATGCTTCAACGGCAGTTAAGCCGCAAAGTTAAATTCAGTGCCAGTTGGCAGAAACAGAAGAAAAAAATCCAGCGTCTGCACTCACACATTGCCAATATCCGGCGCGACTACCTTCACAAAGTCACCAGTGAAATCAGCAAAAACCACGCGATGATCGTCATTGAGGACTTGAAGGTCAGTAACATGTCGAAATCGGCAAAAGGTACGGCAGAGCGGCCCGGACGAAACATCAGAGCCAAATCAGGCTTAAACCGTTCGATACTGGATCAGGGCTGGTACGAAATGCGCAGACAGCTTGAGTACAAGCAGCTCTGGCGTGGTGGTCAGGTACTGGCGATACCTCCGGCATACACAAGCCAGCGTTGTGCCTGCTGTGGTCATACGGCGAAAGAAAACCGTCAAACGCAAAGTAAATTCGTGTGCCTGGTATGCGGCTATACCGAGAACGCCGATATCAACGGAGCACGTAACATTTTAGCGGCTGGACATGCCGTGCTTGCCTGTGGAGGGATGGTGCAGTCAGGCCGCCCGCTGAAGCAGGAACCCACCGAGGCGAGTCAGGCTCCGGTCTGAACGCTGTAGGAATCCTCGTCCTTCAGGACGGGGAGGATGTCAACAGATGGAGCGTGCAGGATGGATAAGAAAGTCTTCTTTCACCTTAGTTATGAAACCATGCTCGGCGACACGGAAGATTTCATAAACGCGTGTCTTGAACGGGCAAACCGTGCGGACTGTAACGATGCCGATGCGGAGATTGACCGGGCACGCAGCGCGATCGAACTCTGGTACCATCTGACGATGGTGGGCCGGGCTCCCGAAGATATTGCCGACAGGGACCATCTGCGCCTTACCGAAATACTCCTTCGTGCCCCGACAGCAGAACAACACTCATGGCGGCAGTAACCACCCGCAGGCCGTCGCCGCTGCAGCGTCGGGTGCTGATTGTGCTGGCCGCCCTCGATGCGAAATGTCCGGGACCGGCGGCGACGCGGGATATTGAGCGGGTATTGGAGCAGGGAGGGGACGCCCCGGTGTACGAGCTGAACCTGCGCGCCTCCTGCCGGCGCATGGAAGCCGCGGGCTGGCTGCGCGCCCCGAACCTGCACGGTTATCGACTGCTTTGATGGCCAGGTAGTGAGCTGGTCGATAGGAACACGCCCGGAGGCAACGCTGGTGAATACCATGCTCGATGATGCGATCGGCACGCTCTGCGCAAATAACAAACCGGTGATACACAGCGACCACGGTGGCCATTATCGATGGCCGGGTTGGCTTGAGCGTATCAACACATCCGGACTTATAAGGTCCATGTCGCGCAAAGGATGCTCGTCGGATAATGCGGCGTGTGAAGGCTTCTTCGGGCGGGTCAAAAATGAAATGTTCTAAGGAAGAAACTGGGCAGGAATAACGCTGGAAAAATTTATCTGCTTCCTGGAGAGATACATACGCTGGTATAATGAGAAGCCTATCAAGCTATCATTAGGTGCAATGAGTCCGGTGAAGTACCTGCAGCATCTTGGGATCACAACATAACAGTCCAGGAAAACACCCGCAGCCCCAGACCGGACATTACAACTTTGCTGTTACAATACTTGTCTGGGCTGTTTTTGAAGGTCCGCTTTCTGGCTAAATTGAGATGTCCGCATGTGGGTTATGTTTCAGCTTTTGCCGAAGATTTCCTGGCTCCTTGCCTGGAGTTGCTGCAGGGCTTCCAGCATGTCGTTCTGATTCAGGCTTCTTTGTGATTTCTTTCCGGGCTGTTTCTTTCTGCGTGAGGTCTGGCCGTCCAGTGATGGCAGGGCCTGTGAGCGGGTGTTGTCCCGTTTGTCCTGAACCAGTTTTATCATCTCCAGAGCACGTCCCAGGCGCTTGTTGTCAACGATGGCGCCCTGGTCCAGTTCTCCCAGCCGGTCGTAGGTTATGAAGGGCAGGGAAGTACCGTTAGCCCGGAGCTCGATGGTACCGTCCGGATACTGCCAGACATCAATGTACTTCCCCTGAAAACGCCGGTTTTCTTCATTATCTTCAAGCAGATAAAGCTTCTTATCGTACTGTAATGTCAGGTTTTTTGAGACCTTACGTTGTTCACGCCAGGTGAATGTTGCTGCCAGATTTTCATTATTCTCGAGCGGACGGTGAACGTCGAAATCGTGACGTGGCGGCTTCGCAAATCGGCGGTTGTAGTCAACCATGAACTCTTCGGCAAAGGCGTTTGCAGCCTCGGGTGTACTGATACCGCGGAGCCGCAGCTCCTTGACGAGGCGATCCTGCAACGTAAGGTGAGCCCGCTCAACACGACCCTTGGCAGAACTGGTATTGGCACAGATACCGGTGATGTTCAGCTCGTTCATGGCACGGCCAAACTGAGTCTGGCCATCTCCGCCGATGGCCTGCTTGTTGTTGACCCTGAAGACACTGGCCTTGTCGCTGTAGAATGCCAGAGGCTTACCGTAACGCTCCAGGTAGCCCCGGGTGGCTTCAAAATAGGTGAAAGTGGACTCAGAACTGACGAACAGAAGCTGCATCAACCTACTGGTCGCATCATCAACGTAAACAAGCAGCGTGCAGGCCGGACCACGATCCTCGAACCAGCGATGCTCACAGCCATCAATCTGGATGAGTTCTCCGGTGCAGGCCCGACGCGGTCGTGGCTGATGCACACGAGGCGGCCGTAACTTGCGGGGGATCCATAAGCCAGCCTGTGTCATCAGCTTGCGTACTGTCTCTTTGGCCAGATACAGCCCATGAACCTCGGCGAGCTTCTCACAGGCTAAAGTTGGGCCAAAATCAGCGTAGCGTTCGCGGATAATACGTAGTGCTCGTTCAGCGAGGCCCGGCATGAGTTGCCGGTTGCCAGGCTGGCCACGACGACGGTTAACAAGTGAAAGCGGCCCATGTTCACGATAGCGCTCCAGCAACCGTCGGCAGTGTCTGTCAGATATATCAAGCCGGGTTGCTGCAAGACGTGTGGTAAGACGGCGGTCGATAACGTCCTGAAGGATCCTGAGTCGGTTTACATCGTTCATTGAGAAAAACTCCGTTCCGTATGCCGTCATGAGTCTCATCCTTTGAAAGCAGTGATCGCTGTGGTGAGACTGTAGCGTGGACATGTCTATTTGGTCAGAGACGGACATCTCAATTTAGCCACCACAATACTTGTCTAGCCAATGTTGAAATGTCGTGCTGAAAACAAAGCTGACCTGACGTCAGTGGAGAGTCTGGACAATGCCTTTTTAAGGTTGAGTCAGGCTTTGGAGGAAGAACGTGGTTGCCAGGTTTTCTCGGCTATCATCAGTTTACGTACGGTCTCTTTTGAAATCCGGACACCGTATTCTGTGGTCAGAATTCGCCAGATGGCTGACGGATTCATACCCCGGCCGCGTGAGCGAATAAGCTGCAGTGCCTGATCTCTGATGGTGGTGTTTAACTGATGATTGCCGGGCTTTCCACGGCGCCGGCTGACCAGACCGGCTGGCCCCAGCTCGCGATAGCGCTTAATCAGGCGGGAGCACTGACGACGGGTGAGCTCCATGGACTCTGCCACTTCTGCCAGCGTGATTTCCCGCGCCATATAGGCTTCAATCAAATCCAGGCGTAGCGCTTCGTGAAGTGTCAGGAGCACTGGTTTGTTGTCGTCCATTTTTCTCTCATCTGTCGGCCATATCAGATCCGCAGGTGAGGGAAGGGCTCATCGCTTCAGGCTGGGGATAAAATCCTGCGGACTGGCCAGCACCGGGTTGATCGCCCTGAGCTCTTCCAGTGCACGCTCCTGAGCGCGCCTGCGGGGCATTTTTGTACTGCGCATTCGCTTTCCTTCAGCCTCCAGCTCGTCCTGTTTCTGCTGTGCCAGCCTCAGAACGGCACCCAGTCGTTTGTTATCGACAACCGCCCCCTGATCAACGCAGGTCAGTTTATCGAAAATCTTATAACCCAGTGGCAGGTGCTGATGCCGGAAAGCAATGTGGCCGTCAGGGTAATCATAAACGGTAATTTTTTCACCTGCTATGCGCGTATTTTGTGCGGTGGGTTCAATGATATACATCACTTTATCATACTGAAAAGTCAGTGCTTTCGATAAGGTCCGCAGCTCCTGCCAGGCGAAGATATCATTCAACTCCAGTGGACTCTGTGTGACCGCACGGTGCAGATCTTTAGGGTATTTTGCCGGCCGGGAGAAACGACGGTTAAAATCGGACATGAAATGTTCAACCCACTGATTGGCTTCAGCAACCGATCTGATGTTTTGCAGGCGCATCTCTTTCATCAGGCGATCCTGGAGCGTTTTATTTACCCGTTCCACGCGACCTTTTGCCTGACTGCTGTTGGCACAAATCAATTCGATCGCCAGTTCCCGGAGAGCCTGTCCGAACTGGGTTGTGCCGGTACGTCGGCTTTCCGGTCCGCAGACCCTGAACACCGCATGCTTGTCGCTGTAACATGCGACTGGTTTACCATGTTTATCAATGTATTGCCGAGTAGCCATCATGTAGTCAAACGCGTGTTACTCACCAACATAAGATCGCGGTCCTGTGCTGAGCAAAATGAAGTCTTAGCGTACACGACGCGTGTGATTTGTGCTGAGGGAGTGCGGACGAATTCCTGGACCTTCAGGGGTTAATTTATGCATTCATACGAGGACCGGATCCGGGCCGTCGAACTCTATTACCGGTACGGAAAGAAAGCCTCCGTTGTCGTCATGGAGCTGGGATATCCTTCCACAAAACAGCTGGGCCGTTGGGTTCGGATTTATGAAGAGAAGGGCGATTTACCCAGGGAATTAAAGCCAAGAGAACGCTATTCACGGACACAGAAAATTGCTGCTGTTGAGCATTATCTTACTCACGGTGGTTGCCTGTCGTACACTCGCCGAGCCATCGGCTACCCCAGTAACGAAATTCTAAAGCGCTGGATTGAAGAGTTTTACCCAAATGCGCGTCCCCTGGTCATTCGCTCAGGCACAAGCAAATGCTTCAGCCCGCAAGAGAGGTCTCAGGCCGTCCGGGAGCTCTGTAACCGACGTGGAACCGCGCGTAAAGTTGCACAAAGCATAGGCGTCAGCGTCCCGGTCCTGTACAAATGGAAGAAAGACCTTATCAGTGACGAGGCTTATCAATCCATGCGCAAACGAAAGGCAGCCCCTCAGGATAAAAATCAGGATGCTTTACTCGGTGAAATCCAGCGTCTCAGGAAGCAGGTTCATCAGCTGCAGCTCGAACGTGACATACTGACAAAGGCGAATGAACTGATAAAAAAAGATCTGGGCATCAGCTTTCTGAAACTGAAAAACAGGGAGAAAACCCTGATAGTTGATGCCCTTAAGAAAAAGTACCCCGTTGCTGAGTTGCTAAGCGTTCTGCAACTTGCCCGCAGCTGTTATTTTTACCACAAAGCCAGCAAACGTCTGTGCGATAAGTATGCGGAAATACGCGTGATCATGGCCGATATCTTTGAGGAGAATTACCGCTGTTACGGCTACCGGCGCCTTCACGCGATGCTTCGCAGTAACAACAGGGTTATTTCTGAAAAGGTTGTCCGCAGACTGATGGCAGAAGAGCAGCTCGTTGTTAAGCGCACCAGGCGACGACGATATAACTCTTACTGTGGCGAAATCGGTCCGGCACCGGAAAATTTACTCGCCCGGGATTTTAGTTCCTGCAGGCCAAATGAGAAGTGGCTGACCGATATTACGGAGTTCCAGCTTCCGGCTGGAAAAGTCTATCTGTCGCCGGTTATCGACTGCTTTGATGGCCAGGTTGTAAGCTGGTCGATAGGAACACGCCCGGACGCGACGCTGGTGAATACGATGCTCGATGAAGCACTCGATACGCTCAACGAACATGATAAACCGGTAATACACAGCGATCGTGGTGGCCATTACCGGTGGCCGGGCTGGCTCGATCGTATCAACACATCCGGACTTATAAGGTCCATGTCGCGCAAAGGATGCTCGTCGGATAATGCTGCGTGTGAAGGCTTCTTCGGGCGTATCAAAAACGAAATGTTCTATGGCAGAAACTGGACTGGTATCACGCTGCAAAAATTTATCTGCTTCCTGGACAGGTACATACGCTGGTATAACGAGAAACGTATCAAGCTATCATTAGGTGCAATGAGTCCGGTGAAGTACCGGCAGCATCTTGGGATCACAACATAACAGTCCAGGAAAACATCCGCAGCCCCTGAGACGACAATAACGCTTTGTGCTGACACACTAAGTACGCATAACAAAGATTATGTTAAATGTTGAAATAAATGATATGATAATCAACATGTTACGTCGGTGTCAGTCACTTCCCCACTCCAGTAACCAGTCATGGAAGTTTAAGGAACAGAGTCCGCTCATGA
>OJKH01000247.1_pt1 | contig 28453 bp, 20 predicted proteins | sample 1596471 | NCBI WGS metagenome assembly OJKH01 (sample SAMEA4350108, study PRJEB24818) | metagenome | biome: human; feature: gut; material: faeces | place: Denmark | collected 2013-09
TGCTTTTGCCGTTACGCACCACCCCGTCAGTAGCTGAACAGGAGGGACAGCTGATAGAAACAGAAGCCACTGGAGCACCTCAAAAACACCATCATACACTAAATCAGTAAGTTGGCAGCATCACCTACATCTCATTCAATAAAGAAGCTTTATCACTGAAAGCCTCTGTCCTCACGGACAGGGGCTTTTTTGCTTTTAAATCAACCTAAAAGGAAATTATCATGGAAAATTACATTCGTTGCCCGGCCTGCGATTCAACCCGTATTCGTGAACGTCATATCGGGAAAAAGACCGGAGCTGTTGCTGGTGGCGTATCAGGCGCACTAGCTGGAGCGTCTATCGGCTCTGCTGTTCCTGTTGTAGGGACGATTGCTGGTGCTGCGGTAGGCGCTCTATTTGGACGTTTAATAGCTGGAGCCACTGCTGGGGCTGTGAGTGGTTCAGCTTTAGATGGCGTGGTATTTGATCGTTATGAATGTATCGAGTGTGAATACACGTTTGATTGATAGCCATAAGTTAACAGAAACCCCTGATGGGGTTTCATCTCTTAGGAGTCTGTGAGTCTGAACTGCCCCTAGTTTATTGGACAGGGGCTTTTTTCGTTTGGACTGACCCCACCCCGGTAGACGATCCTGCCCTATAGTTTGAGTATAGGGGGAGCATATGGGCACACCACGATTTACACCTGAATTTAAGGAAGAAGCCGTCCGACAGATAACGGAACGCGGTTATTCCGTTGCCGAAGTATCTGACCGTCTGGGCGTTTCTGCCCACAGCCTCTACAAGTGGCTACGGGCTATCAAACCGGATAACAGCGAGCAGCATGCCCGGGATTTACTGGAAGCCAAAAGCGAGATCCTGAAACTACGGGCGAAGCTAAAACGTACCGAAGAAGAACGGGATATCCTGAAAAAGGCCGCGCGGTACTTTGCAAGGGAGCCCGACTGAAGTACCGCTTTATCAATGAGCACCGCACTGTATGGGGTGTGATGACAATGTGTCGGGTACTGGATGTCGCCCGGGCCGGGTTCTACGCGTGGCTGCATAACCCGGTCTCGGCACGTGATAAAGATAATCAGCGTCTGCTGACGCTTATCCGTGACTCCTATTCACTGAGCGGAGGCGTATACGGTTACCGGCGGATTCATGGCGACCTGAACGAAATCGGGGAAACCTGCGGTAAAAACCGGGTGGGCCGTATTATGCAACTGAACCGGATTAAAGCCGTGCGCGGCTATAAAGCGCCGCGTCGTATCGCTGGCAGACCTTCAGTGGTTGCCCCTAATCGCGTGCAGCGGCAGTTTACTGTTGTCCGGGCCAATCAGGTCTGGATCACCGACATTACTTATATCCGCACCTGGCAGGGCTGGCTGTATCTGGCGGTGGTTATCGATCTCTTCGCCCGTAACGTGGTGGGCTGGTCGATGAAGCCCACTCTCTCACGCGAACTGGCGCTGGATGCACTGATGATGGCGGTCTGGCGACGTAAACCCGACGGCGAGGTCATCGTGCACTCAGACCAGGGAAGTCAGTACGGCAGTGACGACTGGCAGCGCTTCTGCCGGGCTAATAACCTGGTCCCGAGCATGAGCCGGCGTGGCAACTGCTGGGATAATGCGGTGGCCGAATCGTTCTTCAGTTCACTGAAAAAAGAGCGCATCAGGAAGAGAATATACAAAACCCGGGATCTAGCCCGGGCGGATATCTTCGATTACATTGAAGTGTTCTACAACCGGGCCCGGCGCCACAGTCACCTCGGCGGCGTCAGTCCGGAGGCCTTCGAACAGGCCTCGTCGTGAGGACAGAATTTGTCTACGGGCGTGGGGTCAGTCCAGTTTTAACCCGCGCAAATTGAGATCATGATAGAAAGCATAACATGTTATCGGACCTGTGAGTCTACTCATCATCTTGATCTAAACCGTCATTAATCATTTTTAAAGCGAGTTGCCTGTTTTTCAGCTGATTGGCTTTTTATATCAATATCATCTTCTAAAGGGAAATAGCTCCCTTTATCAAAATATCGCCATTAATTAAATCACAATACATCAATAATAGGACACGAATATGCGTATAACAGCGACGGCTTCCCCATGCCGAAAATCGGGGATGATTTCTGTTTTTATTACGAATTTAGGTAAATATAACGAAGGTGAACTGGTCGGTGAGTGGCTTGAGCTTCCGGCAACCTCAAAAGAAATAGAACACTGTTTAATGCGGATTGGCATTGATGGTATTCACTATGAAGAGTATTTTTTGACCGACTATGAATCCTCCATTGATGGCCTTTCTTCCCACATTTCAGAATATAGCCTTTTAGATGAGTTGAATGAGTTAGCCACGCAATTAGCCATGTTATCGCCTGATGAAATTGACCTTTATCAGGCGGCAATTGAAATCGGTGCTTCAGCGAGTTCAATCCATGATTTAATTCATTTAGCGGATAACTTGGATTCTTTCCAGCAATTAGCGGGGGTCTATAATGAATATGATTTAGGTTATTACTGGATAGAAGAAAGTGGTTGTTATGATTTAGCACAACTGGGTCATTTATCCCATTACTTTGACTATGAACGCTATGGACGTGATGTTTGCCTTGAACAAGGCGGAATTTTTCACAGTGGAGGATATGTTTATCATACGGGTGGGTAGATAGGATAACAGAATGGGAGTCAAACCGCTTTCATCTCTTAAGGCGGGAAATAAAGAATGTCGTGGTACCCCAATGAAATCCATAAGCTAGAACGTTAATCAAACTAAATTCTATTTTAAGCCATCTTTACGGACATCCGTAAAGATGGCTATTTGTGATATTATTTTTTTATTTAATTCAAACGATTAAATGAATACTTATCTTCCTACGCTGACAAGCACAAACCAAGATGAACTTAAGCGCTTATTCATGGCGATGCCAATGCGTCATCAGGTACATCAACAACATCACTTAAGAGATCATCGGCTTGGGCGAAAATAAACTGTTTTAAAAACTGTTCAATACGCATATTTAGTTTAAACAGATGATCAATGCAGGGCTGAATCAACCGTTGAAAATCACGCTGGTTAAAGGCAAGTGCCTAGCGCAGTTTGGCAATTAGCTCGTCTTGTGTGGACTGCAAATCTTCAGGTGACGCAGCTGGCAACCCCTTCAGAAATGGCGGATAGCGCGGAATCTCTATATCCAGTTGCGATGACAGTTCTGGTAGTGCTTTGGCTTGAAAAAATAGGTTTTTGAACATAGTGAACCTCCGACACGATAGTGTGAAGGTTCAATAAGAAGAGGATAACAAGATAGGTAATAAGAAATAGAACTTAGTTAACTTGACAATCTAGTCATCCGAAACAGATGTAATTCCTATCGAGCTTGCACCAGCGTCTCCCGTTAGATACATCCGCAATGCGTATAACAGATCGGGAATGTTGCGGAACATTTCAGGCTTTTCAATTTGAAGGCTGATTCGGGACTTAAGCTCGATGTCACTTTCGATAACTATTTTGGAAACATCATCTACCAATGCCACATATTTTTTAGTCAGGTCATTATCTGGGGCGAAAATCATTTTGAACTCTTCGTCTTCAATCCGTCGGCTTCTCAGGAGTGCAAGAAGAAGTTCCAAGTGCTTACAGAGAGTCGCGATCTGATATCCTTTCCTATTATCATTAACAACCTTCTGGATGTCGAACTCAAGGCAGCCATATAAGCTTCCAGATAAAGCTACGAGATCCTCTTTAGTCAATTTGTTGATCAGTGTTTTGGAACGCCAAAGAGCTATCGACAAAACCTCCATGGTAATGGATCTGGTCAGGCCCTCATTATCAATGGGGTCGATGACACTCTCCAACAGCTTTTGTTGGTATGGCAGTTCGGCATTACCGATGGCGAAAGCAATATTCTTGTAGTACATCCGCAAAAGCTTTTTATCCTTCACAGCATCAAGGAGCCGGGAACCAACAATCCCGGGGGCATCCTTATGTAGACAACACAGAAAGAAGAAAAGCTCCTCTTTAAGGGTGTCCCGCATATTTTCTGACTCAATTATTGATATGATTTTTTGAGTACCTTCGAATATCGCGTTTCTAAAATGGTCAGGCACATCTGACTCTGAAAGGGAGTGGCCATGATTCCAGATGGTTAATGCTGGAAATCGGAGGCTGAAGATTCCTTTTTCAGCATACTCCATGGTTCTGGAAAGCTTCCGATTGATGGTATCATGTGCCTTCTCCTGGAGCAGTGAGGGTAAGCTCTCTGAAAATGATATATTTGACCCGGAAGGACCTTTTTCATTAGTAAAAACATCCAGATAAACTGGGCATCCTTCATATAGGGAATTTTCATCAACAGCCTCAATAAATTGAGAACTGTGGCAAAACACACTCTCTCCATCAACATTGACTCGGCAATAGTATTTCCCGGTACGGTCAGTGGTTCCCCATTCCAAATAGCCGACTTTTCTTTTATTCAGGATAGATTTAAATTCCTGTTCATAATCGAACGAGATCAGATCATTCAAGCCTGCAATTTTGGAGCAACACCAGTCCAGAAGGTCAGAGAAGCTTTTGCCATCTTCTTTCGGGAATTGCTGAAAATCGGACCAGCTTTTACGGGCTGGAAAATCTGGAACCGGCAAGTTCTCAAGATCGGCTGCCTCACCCTCTGATGCTGAGCGCCATTCAACCCGTATAGATTTAAAACCTGCTTCCGCTGAATCCAACGGAATGAATTTCAATTCGTATGGATCATCCGCTCCATAGGTGTAGGTCATCTTCAGCTTGCAGGCCGTGGCCTTCTTCAAAGGGAATGCTGGCGATTTCAGGTATGCAACAAACTGCAGCTCTTTATTGCCTTCTCCCTGCTGCAGAGGAAAACTGTAATGCGTTTGTCCGGCTGGAAGAGTAAATGACTCTTCTACTGGTATATTCACAGTTCTGCCACGTTGCGGTGTTACTGTCGCATCTTGTACCAAATAGAAATTTTCAAAGTGCCCATCACGTACAATTCTGATCGACAGCTCTGGAAGATGATCACTCCAAAGGGCAATGTCATCAACTTCCTCCTGCCATCTGTTTAAAGTCTGGCAGCCTTTAATTGGTGACCATGCAGACCCCAGCCACTTGTAATCCATTCGCACATCAGGTTTCCTGATTGTATCCTCAAGAGGCAGGATAAAGACACCAACTCCACGACAATCCCTGTTTGTAGAGTTCAGGCAGTCACTGATAGAGTGGTTTGATAATATGTTGAGATCTAAATCCTGAGTCAGAGCCTCCCGAATAGAACCTGGTAAGTGATACCAGTGGTCATCTTTCACAAAGGACACTTCTCCTGAATCACTGGCTAAACCATCGAAGCCGAACAAATGGAGGAGTTCTTCAGATGTCTGGCAGCCATTACGGTCAAGATTGCGGGCCATGGCAGCATGAATGCCTCTGTTTGGCACAATAACCGTAGGATGTCTTTCCCAGCTCATACCTTGTGTCTCAGGCAATATTTCGTCCAGCTCTTTTTGGTATATTGCCTGAACTGGGGTTATTGAAATGCCGCCGTCAAATGAATCAACCACCAGCACAAAATCATTCTCTCGGACTCTGTCCTGTACAAATTTCTTCGATGATTGCCATGCAAAGATAGCAGCTATGCTTTTGGGAAGCGGTGTCGATTCATCAAAATAAAAATTGACGCTTTTTCTTATACCCTCCAGATCGAAGTCATTGCCCCAATCAGGGACAAGATAGGTCAGCTTGTCTGTCTTGATATAGTCACTCAACTTTTTAGTAAAAAACATCGATGCACTGCTTTTGGTGGCATCGGGCAGTGTTGAGCTATGTGAAAAGAGGCTCCTCATGCTGACCGTTTCAATGTCGGAATGCAAGGCGATTGATTTTGCGTAACCGCAGTCTATTACCACCCCTCCATTAATATTTAAAGGCCAGTGCTGCTGAAGCAACCTGAACGGCAGGTGCGCCTGAGAACCTGTATTATTCGTGAAGGTCGGACGGATAGAACACAGGTCAACAACAGAGCTATTCATCCGTATTGGACCACTTTGATTATTTGTCGGCACATAGTATTCAAACGGGGCATCCGCGACTAATGACAGTATCATCTTCGGTATCTCTTTGAGAGTTGTTGGCTCTATTTTTAATTTCTTTTTTGCGCCCTGAGCTTGCTCTATAACCAGACTCTCGGAAACGATCTTTAATAAATACTTATCCTCACCGACTTGTACCTTCCATTTATCACCCATCAAATTGAAATCGATAGGAATGATTCCTGCTGGAAGGGTTATGTCGTCAGCACATTCGCCCTGTCGGTTGATGCCGATAACAAAAGAAACTTCATCTCCAGTAGATAATGAATCGAGCTTGAGCTTGCTTGAAAGATTGTTTTGATGAAAAAATAAATCAACACCGCTTTCTTGTGTTACAAAGCCAAACTTCTTCTCATAGTTTATTGTTTTGATTTTTCCTTTGATCTTTGAGTCAGCAACAGGAAATAAATATCCCCTGACCGGCAATTCTGGGGAGATAGAAAAATTATCATAGTCGAGACCGACCGGCTGCTGAACGGTTCGAAAACGACCACTATGGTTGAGTAAGGAAAGGGTATTCCAATAAATAACACTGAGGATATCGCTATGGACTCTTTTGCTGTCCCCAGTGATCTGCTCGTCGATGGTTTGGAGCCAGAGCCAACCATCCCAGACTTTTCGATAACGCTTATCCTGAAGAAGTGTGTTGTTGGGCGGAAGATTGCCCCAATTGCCAATTTCAGCAGCATCTTCTGTTCTAAGCCAGCGCTGGAGGGAAACAAGCAGTTCTTCACAGGTCTCTTCTGCCGCTGCAGACAAAGCATACTGTCTTTCAATCAGAATCTGCTCCAGCCGGAGTAGAAAAGCTTTTAATAGTCGGTTTTCTGCCGTATCAACACTGGACCTCCGCCTGACAGCCTTCATATAAGGTTTACCGGAAAGTTTCTCGCGGAGTGTTCTTCCCGGCTGACGGCTGAGCCATTGCACACTTTTGCTGTCAACCTCTCTTGCCGCATGTATTGGCAGCATGGCATGTTCCCGTAATATCTTATCCCGAGTATGCTCCATGATTGCCAGAACTGATTCCTTTGAATGCGACACAATTCGATAGATACGGTCCTTTATCTCGCCCTCTGGTGACTCATCCTGCACCGATCTCTCCACGGTACTCAAAAAATCGACAATGCCAGTATGCAGGGCATGCCCTGAAACAGGATCGAAGCCCGAGACTTCCGTCAGCCACTTGCGAACTATTAGTATCCAATTGGCTTGGGTCTTTACCTCATCTTTATCGTTTAGCCCCCTATAAAGAGATTCGATCGAGTCAAATTCAATGGTTCTTTCCATTATCTATGACTCCTTTGTCTTATTACACAAATCCTTGAGTGATTTCGCTTCTTTTACGTCACATGACATAGCTCTCATTATTTCGTTTGTGGTTAGCTGCCATAGCTTCTTTTGATTATCACTTGCAAATCTTTTGAGCTCACTAGGGATAAGACTATCCCCCACTTTTGAACTACTATGAAAATTTGATTGTTCAGGTGAGGCAACTATGGACTCTCTGGAATCGTTATTATTACTCTCATTCAAAAATGCATCATCTTTTAGATAATTAGCACTATTCCAGATAAACTGCCCGTAGCCAAACTCACAAGCAAGATCGAAGTCCTCTACGATGTTATAATCGTCATTGACTAGTTGAGTTCGTATTTTATCTAGGCAGTCTAATTTTGATTTCCCTCGGGTTTCAATTCCTCGAAGTTTTGGCATAACCTTTTGAACAAGCTGGTCTTCAAAGGCAACTTTCATTGCTTTGCCCAAGCTTGCGTCATCGTTGTTTCTCTGGGCTTCCAACACATCTGGATAATTAGCCATGTAATACTCGATAGACTGCCACACCCTGTGCCCCAGAGCTCTACCAACCTTGGACAACGAGGTATTCATTTCTTCAATGAATCTCTTGAATGGTAAAATCTGGTCATTGAATTTGCTTTCTTTGCACCACCAACCCTCCCACAGTTTGCGGGACAGCAGAGGAGCCTGTTCGCCCAACGGTTTCAGCTGACGGCGTCTTTCAAGAGTGGCCGGCCGGGGGAAATTGATTACTATTCCTCTATCGAGAACCTTATCCGAAAGAGATTTAGTTGTTTCGTCCTGATTCATAGTTCCTGCCCAGAGCACATTTCTTCCAAGAGGCAGATCATATTGTTGAATACCTGCGCCAAGCTTCACTTCAAGACACGGCACCTCGTTGTCTTTGCGACCGCGTCGCAGCTCAAGCTTACTTAGAAATTCAGCAAAATAGAGCTCAACGTGAGCGAGGTTCATCTCATCCATTAATATGAGACTCATTACATCTTCTAAGCCTGGATAGTCATCAGCCTGTGCCTTTTGACTTTGTGCCAATAAACGCAGAACTGGCTGAGCATCAAATTTGTTATCGATGGAATTGAAGAAGCCAAGCATTGATTCCTGACTGTCCCAATTTGGCTGTACAGACAGGCTCAGAAAATTGATACCGCCAAAATGGGAGTAAAGTCTGGGTAGTTCAGATTTACCTGTACCACTAACCCCAGATAGAACGGTCATGGGTGACCACTCAGCAGTTTTTAAAGCTGTATGAAACGCATACAGTATTCGTCGTGGAAATCTCAAACCATAATTTGTGCAAGATGCCCTAATCCTATCAAGCCATTGAATTTCACTAATTTGCTCCTGCGCACGAGGCAGACTCTTATGAATGTATGGAGTTTCAATGTCTCGAACCCTTGCTTCTCGGTCCTGTTCACGCTCGTAAGAAGACTGTAAACGTTTCAGCTCTTCCATCAATCGATTATTGTCGGCATCCACTGATTCAAACCGTCTCAGCAGAGATTTGTTTTTATTGGTCAGTTCCGCTACCTGCATTTCAAGATCCGACTGAGCGCGTGCTGAACTTCTGAGAGCCTCATTTTCTTCAGAGAGTCGCTCACAGGCCAGCTGCAGTTCGCCCTGTTCGGATTTCAAGCGATCAAAAGCTTCCCGCATCTCCTGTGTTGGGCGTGTGGCAAGGTCATCGCGCAGCTTTTTAATTTCCTCTTCATAGGTTTTCAGTTTCAGTAAAACAGCGGCTGGGTCTTCATCACCGAGCTTATACTTCAATTCTTCAAAGTTTGAAATTAGAGCACTGCTCGTTTTGATAGATTCTCTCAAACGTGCAATTTCATCATTAAGCGCAGACTTCTCATTCTCGAAAGATTGCTTCCGTTCAACAACCTTGGCATCCACCTCAATGTTCAAATTAGCTTCTCGTTCCTCAAGGCGGTCTTTGCTGGATTGAAGGCGCTGCTTTTGATACTCAAGCTCATCCTTGAGTTCATCAAGCGCAGCCTGATCCTTCAGGAGAGTCTTTCTTTTTTGTTCGAGCTCATCCTTTTCCTGTTGAATCGCAGCCTCATGAACTTTCAGTCTATCAGCTATCTCTTTCTCCAAGCTTGCTATTCTGGATGTCCTCTCCTCCGAAAGTTCTTTTTCAATGGCAGTCAGAGCGTTTGCCCGTTTTGACTCCTGCTCCTTTTCATGTTCTTTCCGAAGATTGAAGAGCTCGTCATCAAGCTTTGCCCGGGCATCTGCATACCCATTGTCCCTTTGGATTTCAGCCTTTTGTATCGCCACCTCTCTCTGCCGCAATTTTTCCTTTTCGGATTCAAGAGACTCCAGCTCACTTACGCATTGAGCTTCCCGCTGCTCCAATTGTTTTTTGAATGCTGCGAACTTTTCCTCAAAGAGTTGCGGAAAGCTGTTTTTGGCCTGAAGCTCCATCTCTTCAAGCTGAACACGTTTGTCATTCAGCTCCGCTTCTTTTTTAGCTATCGCGTCTTTAGCAGCTTTTAGCTCATGTTCCTTTTGAACGATAGAGGTCTCTTTTTGGCCAAGAGAATATTCTAATTCTTTCAGTTCCTGTTGTTTTTTCAGGAGGACTTCCTCTTTAGCGTATATAGTTCTATCACTCTGACCTCCTTTTCCATTATCTGCGCTTATCTGAGTGTTATTATTTCTATTAGAGTCCATTAAAATACTTCCATAATTATTTTGACTAGTTTGAATACATTTATTTTTATTGACTCCAAGTTTTCCCTTGTAAAGTCAAGTTGATGATGATTACCGTGACCACGAAGTTTTATCAACTTGGCGATAAGCTCAAAGCAGTTCGGAAAACACCTTTTTAGAACTAGCAATTCACCTTCTGATGCGAGTAAGCAGATCGCAAGAAGTTGAGCCCCAAGAGTTGTGCTTGAGCCTTGAGTAGCACGATATAGTCGATCTGCATTTACAGTACTAATCTGCACTGGTATTGCATCAGACGCTGGAGCCAAACCAGATTGAACGATTTTTTCAATCGCCTCATCCCTCAGGTTATTTCGATTTTTGACTATTTTTTTCCGGTCCTTCGCTACTTCCAACAACGACAACTGCACAATGGACGCCAACAAATTTATGTAGCGCTGAATCTGTTCGTTATCTAGAGTCGCTTTCTGACTTAATATCGTTGCTTTGACCAACTCTTCCCGTAACGACGGTGAAACAGCTTGAACAAATCCAAGCCCTAAGGACTTGTCTAGTTCGATCCTGGCCTTCAATCTGACCTGATCATTATCTCTTTCCTGCTTTGTTTTGGCTGTGTAGGCATCTTCGGTTAAACCCGGTATTAGCGACTGGATGAGCCGAGTGGTTCTATCGCGATAGCCCTCAAGTATTTCTGGTGAAAGTTCAACATTGGTTGAACTTCCATGGGATACCGGGTCCCTGACTTCTTTCAGCGCATTTATAAAGGAGAGACATCCAGAGTCTTCAATGGCCAGATGATTCAGTGGATGGTTGGGATCATTTATCGCCCCGGCTATTGCCAGAGCCAGTAGCGGCTGCATCTCAGCAACACCCCGGTCAACGGATCTGATTTTACCGGGTTTCACTTGAAGAAGGGTCTTCACACTGTCAGAAACTTCAAACCCAATCTTGGTGGCAAACGATCGCAGTATCTTGTCATTTTCCCGGTAGGACTGTGACGAGAATAAGCGTTCCCAGTGAATCACAGGGTTGTCAGATACAACAAATCGCAGTGCCCATTCTATGGCTTCGTAAAAGGCGACAACCGCCAAGCCGGTCAAACGGACGAATTCCTGCTCATCATTGGATGAATTAACCTCGATCTTTTCGGCGTCTGAAAGATATTCCTGTGCGCGTCGAAGCGCCCGAGCTATCCGTGGGTACTTTTTCAACCCGTCTGCTGCTGAAGTATCGTCCTCGACTTTTTCATTAATTTGAGCGGAGCTCAGTCGTTCAATTACACCTTTATTCTTCAAATCTATGACCCATTGCCAGTCCTGAGAAGTAAGGTAATTAGCAAAGCTTTCAGAGAATCCAAAGCCGCATCCATCTGTCACCAAAAGGTCAGAATTGCCTATCTGGATAAGGACATTGCAATGCAAGTAAACCAGTTCCGGATTATCATGTAAGGATATGGCTTCAGCCATTGGCACCGGAGGTGGGTACTGATCGATACCTTGGTTCAACAAGGCGTGCCGTTTATATTTTTTCTTAAACTCCCTAATGGCTCTGATGATATCGTTGGAGTCAGGAACTGCTTTCCAGCAAGAGTCTTTTGCTGGGCGTATCTGAATTGAACGAATCCATTTTTCATCAGTAGGGTTAATGAAGAAATTTACATAGTGTTCAAACTCACCTTTTTTCTGAGGATTCTCTTTTGAGTAAAGATTCTCTATTTTTTTATAGTTCAACTGCTCCGTGCTGACATAGGGAAGAAGCTTCCCGGAAAGCAAATCTAAAAACACTGTGGCCACGATGTATTCCAGATTTCCGTCTGATTTATTCTGCCACTCGTCCAGAAGCTCCTGTCCTTGCTGAGTCAACTCATAGCGATCATTCAAAAGGCCGAGCTGGTTGAGGCGATTCTGAATGAAGGCCACCAGCTCCTTTTCCAGACAAGTGAGCAGCGCAATCTTTTCTGTGTCTCCGGATTCAATCTCTGTTATCTTCAAGACAGTTTCTTCAAACACATTGAGGCCACTCTTTTTCTTTTGCGGAATAGAGATGTTGAAAGCGTGACATGGCCAAAGAACACTTTGCCTGGCGGCGATGTTCAATCCATCCAATGCTGTGCGAAAACTGATTACTTTAGGACGATGGTCTTTTGCTGATTTTTTTGTAGAGGGCGCACTCACAGGATCACCCCTTTTTCGAGGCACAAATCATAGAAGTTTTTCAGAGCCGGAACTGCATCCACAGCAATCTGGGTGTTTGTAAGGACGCCGTCTCCCACAATGGCTAAGACCCTCTTCTGACGACTCATGCTCACACATAAGCGGTTTTCCGACATGAGATGGCCGAATAGTTTTTGTTGCTTCTTTTTGTAATCCAGCTCGTTGCGTATATTAGGCGGCAAGGCGTTCATGTCCTGAGACCTCACCATGGAAAGAAACACAATATCGAACTCCATGCCCTGAAAGGCATCAACAGTACCGATGCGGAGCCGCTCTTCGCCATTTTCAAGAAAGCGGTATTCCTGACATATCTGCCATGTACCATCCTGTGCCCGCTCCGTGATACCATATTTTTCTAACTCTCTGTAGACTTCAAATACTTGAGGTTTATAAAAACTAATAATTCCAAAACTAAGGCCTGCATGTTTTGAATCACCAGTCAGTTCCTGCATAAATTCTGCACTGGATTCTCTCGATTTGATCCAAGTATTAGTTTTTTCAGCGATAACTTCTGCCTCTATACTTCGCCATCTCTTCCCACCATCTTTGTTGTAACCTTCTGGCCCTCTACTATTAGGTACATCAAACCATACTGCTGCTTTATCTTCGATGCCTTTTAACTTCTGGGAAAAATACTTAGCAGCTAAAGGAGATCGATAACCTTCATTGTATTGGTTATAAAAGTTGCGGCTTGCAAAATCCCCCAAAATCGGATGTGTTCGATACTGAGCATCCAGCGTCACTGTTCGTTTGATGCCATCTTTCTCCTCCAGTTTCTTCAGGCGGTTGAACAGATACTCAAACATACTTTTTTTGACAAAATCGACATCAACCGACGGACCGGATGAATCGCCACCTTCCAAGGCTCTCGCGACCTCCTCATCAATCAAATGAGGCAGCTGCCTGTGGTCCCCGACAAGGATTATTCTTTTTTCAGCCTGAGACATCGGAATAAGCAGGTCTCGCGGGCTGGTTCTCGCCGCCTCATCGATGATCACCGTATCGTACCTGACCATTTCTGTTCGCTGATCATCTCGGACGTTTTTATTCTTTGAGCGGATGATATCTTTCCCGACCGCCTGTTGAGTGGTTGCAGCATACACAAAGTTATAATCCTCTATGGCCTCACGAACGCCATCAGGATTGTCTTCAAGCTCATGTAAAAACTCAGCCAGTATTGCATCACGTTTATTGGTTGAATTGAGTTTTTTCTCCAGAAGCTGAGATACCGTTGCCACCAATCTCAAAACATCTTCTCTTGGTTTTTCAGTCCTGAAATCAGGCAAAGGCAGATATTTATAAAGTAGTGATTCTTTTAGTTCTCTAAGCTCTGGGAGAAAACTCAAAGGCTTACCACAGCGCCAACGGGCCGCTTTTTCAAGAACGCTTAAATCTGGATTAGCCAGTTCGTCTTCGATCTTATCCAGCAAATCGACAGCTCTTGCGGCACCGTCGTCAACAAAGGCTGCTTCACTGACACGCAGAGCTCTAACGAGCCGCAAGGTGGAAGGATCATTCGACTTCAGTTCGGTTTGCAGGGAATGGATGATTTCTTCTGCCTCACTGGTGATATCCTCAGAAATCACGTCTCTGGGCAAATCCAGAATACGTTTCATTAAACTGACTGTGTTGTTCTTCGAGGGACACAATGAATATGCGACAAACAGTTCAGCCAGTCTTACCTGATCTTCCGTCTGAGCAATTTGAGGATTCTTGATACGAATATTCTCGGCGACATTGGAGCACCATTTGTTAATTTTTTCAGTGACGGCATCTTCCGTAAATTCCGAATCACCGGTTCTTCTGCCGAACTTAACTGCCGGAAGTGCATTAACACTCAACCTTGCAACGATATTCTCAACGGCATCATGCTGAAAACCGGAGACAAGTATCTGACCTCTTATCGACTTGGTTTTGTCATATTCCTCGTTAAGCCTTTCAAGAATTGCTGTAACTACAGTTGTTTTTCCTGTACCTGGTGGTCCCTGAATAAGAGCGATGTCTGGGGTGTTCAAGGCGACATCGATGGCCTCCACCTGCCTGTCTGTGGGAGGATGCTTAAAAATCTTCTCTTTCACAAAGGACGTCAAAGGCTTTAGTTTGGTGACTCGCTGTATGTCTGGTAGCGTTCCACCTTCTTCAATCAGCAGGCCGAGAAGCGGGTTTGCACAGCGTCCTTCCAGAATGGCTGAACGTGCCCGCATTCGTCTTTCAATCTGAATCTTGTCGCCATTGATGGACAGAATCAAAAACATTTGACCAGACGGAATTGACGGCAGATCCAATTCAATGCTGGTTTTTGAAATTTTAAGGATCGGGGCATAAACAGAAGCTGGCATTTCAGCATCGTTCTTTTTCTGATCCATTTTGGTTGCGAATTCTTCTTCCAGAGTCTTGCTGTAGGATTCCCATGTAAGATCCGGATTCTTGAGGTATAAAGGCTCCTCGGAGGTGATCTCTATCTCATCGCCTTCGGTAAGTTGATCCGGAATAGACGACACAAAGAACTTAACACCTTTTGTTGTCTGTTCAGTGCCATGATAGCCTATTCTGCCAACTGCTTTGGCCCGGGCCAGCAGCATTTCACCTTCAATTGCGCCGTACTCGTCCCACTGTTGCAAGTAACTCCCAGTCTCCTTGGTAAGTTGACTCATCGCTCCAGCGGCTAAAGCCCGAATGCGACCTGTCTTGGTGTAGTCAGAAAACAGGACCGTACCCCTTGCCAGACGCAATGCTCCTTCACTCTTCTGGTTGTCCTTAAAGACCGCTTTAGTCGCAAAATAGATGTCCTTTGACTTATCGACATTGCGCCTTTCAACTGGGATACGAACTCTCTCTCCATAGATAGAGAATTCCCGGTACTTCTCCTGCACAACGGCTTTGGAGTTGAGCGAGTCTTCATCCTCAGGAATATCCGCTTCAAAATCAGCCTTAGCGGATGGGCCGCTCATGAGCAGAAAGAAATCTTCGCCGCCAACGCTGATTTTGCATTTATCGTTTAATATGCTCCCCAGCTCTTCAGCTCCATTGAAGCGAATGCCATTTCTTTTAGCCGTTGATTCTATGCGCTCATCAATGCCGATCTCCACGTCGCCAATTTCAACGATTTCACCATTGAAAAAGATGATTTTAACAAGTGCACTGCCGTCCTTGGCAACCTGCATTACCTCGGCAAGATGCGCACAACCTCTTTTAAGATGAAAATTCAGATCCTTTCCGACCGAAGGATCACGAAGCTGCACGCTCCACTGCTGGCCATCGATTCTCAATCTGTATGCCTGCCCGGTATTGTTGGGTGCGATATATCCAATACCAATGTTTGGAGTCTCTCCGGACAGCTCAGGTATCAACCATAATTCAAAATTAATTTCAGCATTTATGTCTTTCAGTCTCATTTGTCACCTCCGCTGATCATGCATTTAACCAGCCGCGGACTATTCAAATGTGCGAACATCCAGAACTGAGCATCCGGCGTTACCCGGTCAATTTTCATCTGTGAATACAGCTTCTGAAAACCACTTTGCGGACTGTCAGCAGCAACGGACAAATCGGCTTTGCCATGGTTTGACTTCTTAATCAAAATGCCATTATTGCTCGAAGAGATGAGCACCTCTGCTGTATCCGAATCAAGCATTGCAAACTCATCAAAAATTCGTCTTGGTATCGTGAGTTCGGTACCCTGAGGGATCTCACGTACATACCGCCAGCATGGTGAGTTTATGGGTTTGTCCGGTCCACTCCATCGATAAGACTCAAGAATGAGCACCTGCGGCCTCTGCTTTTTACAGTAAGGGCAATTGTGAGCCTCTGTTTCCGGGTGAATGAAATCATAGTAATAGTTCATCGAGCAGCCTGGGCACGTGACAGTCATATCCGCTGCCTGAGCGAGAGCCTCAGGCCAGTGATAGATGGTCGGCCGCAGCAATGGGGATGTCCTACCTGGGCCGAATGTGCCCTCAAATAAAGAGATCAGTTTTTCTGTAAGGAGAAGGGATCTGGGCAGACCGCTGTCGGAAGAGTTTGAATCATCATCTTGTTCGTCAACCCAAGGGAACAGCCCTGCATAGGCTTTATCTTCAACATCCTCGCCATCATTTTCCTCATCAGCCCAGTCGCCTTCATCCGTTCCATCCACCTTTTTTCCGACAAAAGGGTGAATCAGCGAAAGAAGGTAGAAAGCCACGACCGCGAACGCATGACAATCGCTTGAAGGTCTTCCACCGTCTTTGCCCTGCACCAGCTCGGGGGCTCCGTACTTTGGTGTATAAACAACACTTCCGCCTGCGGTGATTTCAAATCGAATATTGTCGGCATCAATCAGCCAGACTGCTGAATCATCAAGCTCTTCTGAAATAAAGATATTGTTGGGAGAAATGTCACCATAAACCATACCATTGCCGTGAAGGCGTGCCAGTAAGGATGCGCACTTGTAGAGCGCATGAAGCCTGCGTCTAAGCCCGCCAGTTCTATAATAATGAACAATCTTTTTAGCTTCGTTCTCCGGCATTGCCGAAAGCCATGTTGGGATATCGTCGGGACCAATTTTTTCTGCGGACTTGCCATCGAGCCAAAAATGACTGAACGGACCCATCTCACTCAAAAGCTGCATCACATAACCGGCTTTGTTTTCCAATACGACAGCTGGTAGCGCTATATTCATGTCCATTGGAATTGGTAAAAGCCGAACGCGCTTAAAGCGTTTCGAGTATTTCTCTACTAATTTTTTATCGGTAACAGGATTACCTTTAGAATCAATAACAAGTTTGATTGCCAAATCGGGATCTTTGGTTCTGTAAACAATCCCTTGACCTCCAGGAGGCGCAAGCTGATCGCCAAGGATATGTACATTCTGATATTCATCCACATACTCGTTGAATCTTTGACTCATTGGGAACCTCCTTTCTTAAACAGACAGGCAATCGTCTTGTCATCGGAGTGTCCCGGAACCGGCCATTCATTGAGCCAACGTTTAAGATCCCTCTTTCTTTCCTCCGACTCCAAGTCTGCATAAGTGGAGTAGAGTTCCTGTGCAAAAGTCATCTGCTTTTCAGGTAACAGGTCATCGGATATTCCATCCGTACATAGCACAACTGCATTGCATACCGCGCTTTCAATCGTCGCGGTTTCCCAATGATCTGGCTTAAACTCCTGCTGAAGACTGCTTGTGTAGTTTGAGAAGGAATCCTGTTTGTTATCACTGAGAATAAGGTGGTTTTCGTTAGTTTCTCCAAGGGCGGCAATCATTCCGTCACCAAGGCGGCCAAGAGTGATAATGCCTTCAATCTGGATGGCGAAAAGGCATGTGGCCGAACAATCTGTTGAAGAGTACGGAGCTATTTTCACGAGCCAGTTGGCATGAATCAGCCTTAAAATATCAACGATATTGGCATCAGGGGAATTCTGGTAGCTCTTGGCTGCCTCAAACACAGCCAGACAGGCGGCTTTTGAACCGTGATCTGAATGTGCCTTGCTGCCCAGTCCGTCCGATACAACAACGACATTTCCCCATTTATACCGGCGTGCCATCCAAGAATCCTGATTGGGAATCCCGGCTTTAACATGTAGGGGGCCGATTACTGAGGCCCCCCAGCTATTCCAGAGTTGATCAAGCATCCCAATCCTCCTCTGGTTCTTCTGTTTCAGCCGGTGCGGATTCCAGAATCCCAGCTGTGGATACTGGCGCGGTCAACGGCTCATCAGAACCAAAGATTGTGCTGTCAATCGCTGAAGCTATGTTCTCCGAAAGGTAAACAGTGTTATTTGTGGAAATTTTCTTCAACTTCAACAGGTCAGCATCTGCGCCGACGGCAACTGTCCGGATGATCAGGTTGCTAAATGTGCCCAGTTGTTTCTGAAAACTTACGATGTCTGAATTGGGGAAATTGCCGTCAGAAAGAATGAGAACCATTAATCTCCCAGTATCACTCTGATTCTGGGACAGAAATTCGGAGATAACACATAGATTCGATGAGCCTTCAGCGTTTAAGTCAGGGATATCCCCGTCGCTTTGCAAAACGGCCACGGCAACATTCTGCGCCCATTGATAAAAACGGATGTCTAAGCCCGAATATTTTTCCTTATCTATGAGCCTTAACTGAGCCGCATATCGGCAAAGATTCCGCTGAAGATGGATTTTGCCCATTTCATTCATACTGCCGGAAACATCTACAAAAACAAAAAGTTCCATCTCAAATTTTCCCGAAAAAATTTAGCAAATGCTCAGAGGCACCACTACCAAAAAACCATTCCACATTTATAAGATCATCTGATTTTTGCTTTATCACAGGATGTGGGGGACGAAAAGACGAAATCATTATTCCGTGCCCTTTCACACCACCAAAATGTTTGGCAGTTTCACTCAGCTTCAAAACATGGTTCGCTTCAACCTTTCCACTTTTACATTCAATAATGAATAAGCGATATCCGTCGGTACAAATAACATCAAACTCTTGATAACCTATATTTTCTTTAAACCCATCGTGGTAATACTTAAAGTTATCGTTGGAGTCGACGTCCACAACAGATACCTCTAACCCAAGGCGTAAATCTTTTAGAACAGCAGATTCTTTTAAAGGAAGTAACACACTAAAAACATACACCTCTAGCCACTTACCCAGCAGAAACTCAAGAAAACCAGGGAATTCATCAAACACAAATGACTTACCGCCAATTGTTAGCTTTGCTTGTTTATCAATTGTCAGTTCAGCGTAGAAATCATCCCCCCAATTCTTGAATGATTCATCCGAAATATAACTTTTCAGCTCACGATACTTTGACGCGATCAAGTTACGATTTTCCCAGATTATCTGAGAAGCATTAATAATTTCTCGAGAAAGTTCTTGTTCTGTAAGACCAGGCTTCGATACTGTTAATCCATCACCGTTCAACTTCAGAAATGTTTCGACCGAATCTACTGAAACAATTTCACTTTTTGTGAAACTATTAAGATTGATAACCTGTTTCTTTGAAAAATCGAAATAAAATGGCGTTGCATTTACCTTACGACAGGCGGCAAGCGCCCCTGCATACATCAACTTGGTTCCGCCCGTTAAGTTGAAGCCGATCTTCGCATCGACAGGCATTTCCGCGATCAGATCCAGAATCGTGGCCCTGACATTTTCAGGGTCATACGGGTCCACCGCAATTTCACCGTATTCAGCTTCTCCAAGAAACTGTTTCATGACATCGGCAGGGAACTGTGCGGAATTCACAAAGATGTGCTTCCTGCTTGAAAACTGGAGCACGCCAAGCAGGTTCGGCATCCGCTGTTCGCCGAACAGGTGAAAAATGGCATCATACTGATCAGATTCCGTGTTGGTTGTTCGAACCTGTCTTCCGTGCCATTCCAGCCACTCGTTGGGCAGGACGATTCTTTCCGGAGGTCTTCCTGGCTGAGAAGATGCGATGAGACGTTTTTTTAGCGTCGGGTGCCTCAGGGCCGCAAAAGCCCAAACGAAAGCCATAACCGGAGTCCCCGGACTCAGGTAGAGCGTAACGAGCTTTTCACCTTCAGATGTGGCAACCGCATTCAGGGAATGAGTCGCGGCCTCATAGATGCCCTCCGTGTCATTGAGATGCGTCAGCTCCACAGGGTGGAAATGCACATCGACCTTTTTACCGGCATCCCGAAGCTGTTTCTTGAGCCATTCATTAAAATGATGGTGCGCAGCCCCTGTATTTGAAAACAGGTCGACAAACTGTCTCGCAGCAGCCGGGTCAGAGCCTTCAACACCTGCAATTTTTTGCTGAAATACATCAGCTTTGTTTTCGGATTTATCCGGGTGCGTAAAGCCGAGGATGATCACATCGGTGTAATCTTCCGCCAGCAAAGCTCCCAGAACGGGGCCTGTTGTATTTTCCAGTCCGAGTGAGGCCCTGAAATCAGCCATTCCATACCATGTCATTAAATATTTCTTCAATTTAAACTCCCTTGACTTTTAGGTACGAGTATTTGTGCTATCTGTTCACCCGCATTAATTATTTCACCGACTTTGACGCACACCTTGACAACAAGCCCGTCAACAGAAGCATTAACTTTTTGGGTATTACCTTCCTCATCATCTATTTCAATAATAATGTCGCTATATTTGACAATATTGCCTGTAACGCAAGGAATATTCTGAACCGTACCTGTTGTGATAGACCGAGGAAATTTTATTGTTGCCGTATCAAATATTATTTTTCGTTCTTCAAAAGAAAGCTTATGGGCAAGTGGCAATAACTTACTTGCATCAATCAATTTCTTTTTATAGAGATCGAGAATGAGCTCTCCACTCATATTGGGATGCTGCAATGCCAGCTCGAACTCTTTTTTTGTTACTTCGTTGTCACTCCATGAGCCGGGTTTGTTGAAATCAAATTTCCTATATTGACTTACAACTTGTCGTAAGGCTTCATATGGACAGTGGGGGTTCTTTAGAGCCGCTTGACGAACTAATGGGCTTTGATCATTAACTAATTCTATGAGCTTTTCGGACGAGATAAACTCATTTGATGCAGCATTTTCTCTATCCGGTAGAGCATTGCTATCACTTAGTGCATCAATGCTATCAAGGTCTTCGTCTGCAAGGGAGGCTGCTTTGAGACTAAATTTCTCAAACAAAGCTTGGTATATCGAGATTTTCTCTTTAAGAACAATGCTTATTGGTGTAATTAGATCAATGTGCTTCTTAATTAGCGCTTGAGTTAGAATAGACTCATTGCTACGAAACAAACTTTCCAATGCATCATTGACGACGCACTCAATATCTGCTCCGGAAAAACCTTCTGATAAAGTCGCTAATTCAGCAAGATCGAGTCCTCTGGGAGTAGTTTTCAGCTGTTTTGTCTTAACGTGAAAAATCTGTTTTCGCTCACGCTCACTCGGTAAATTAACATAAAAAATTTCATCAAACCGTCCGCGCCTCAATAGCTCTGGTGGGATATTAGTAATGTCATTTGCTGTTGCTATAACAAATACAGCCCCCGGCTTCTCTTGCATCCAGGTTAGAAAATAACCAAAAAGACGGGTTGTGATTTCTGCGCTTCCGCCTGCACCATTAATTCCTGAAAAAGCTTTTTCGAGTTCATCGATCCATAACACACAAGGGCTCGCTTGTTCCGCAACCTTTAGGGCAGCCTTCATATTAGCTTCACTCTCACCTACAAACTTTCCCATCAAAGAGCCAATGTCTAAACGAAAAAGTGGCACATTGAATAATGACGAAGCTGCTTTTGCGCTCATTGATTTTCCACACCCTGGCATACCTGCTAATAGCACGCCTTTGGGGGGCGAGATACCTAATTTCTGAGCTTGTGGTAAATGCTCAATGATGTATTTCTTGTTACGTAACCAACTTTTGAGCTGCTCCAACCCGCCAATTTGGTCAATATCAATTTTACTATCGACCAGCTCCAGCAAACCTGAGCGAGATAACTCTCTCTTTTTCATGGCTAAAGCATCCCCCACAGATTCCTGTGGAAATTTGTCCTTATATTTGTTTCTGAGCGTTTCGAATACTTGAAATACCATATCTCGTTCCATACCTGAAAATATGGCGTTCAGAGAATCACGAACAGAGGTAGTAACAGAGATAGAATACTCATTTAAGAGAGAACAAAAAATTTCATCAACCTGGTTTAACGAAAGAGGAGAGCAAGAGAAAGGGATTAAAAGATTCACAAGCTCTGGAAATTCTATATTCTCTTTGGCCACTAAAATGATTGCAGCCCGTCCCTTAAAGTGACGCTTGATTCTTAATAGTTCCTGTTGCAATCTAGCAATTGCCCTAATGTCATCTTTCAATACTGAATAGGCGTTCTGTATTACATAAATCCTGCCCGTAGGATCGTCATCAGCGATTGTTTTAAGATCTTGGTACAGCAATACCTCTTGATCCGGTTTCAAAGCTCTTTTTGTCTTAAAATCAACCCAACCGTACCCCAAATTCCACTCCTTCAGTTTGAAGCCCAATGGAGTAACAGCAGCCTCGATTTCTTCGTCGATTCTATTCAAGTCCTGGCCCAGAATCTGAATTCCCGGAACGCCTGAACGAATCACCTCAATAATTCCCTTAACATCCATGTTTAAAACCCAAATAGAGAGGCCACGCCACTAAAGACTGATGAAACTCCGCTACTTATCGCCGAACCGACCGATTTAATGGAATCAACGACTGTGGATACAATCTTCTTTCCACCTTCATAAATGGCTTCGCCAACGGTACTGCCTGCAATTCCACCTACAACACCACCCACAACACCTCCGATAGCTGTACCAACTGGTCCTAGCGCTGTTCCCAGCGTAGCACCAATGCTAGCTCCCTTGGCTCCTCCAGCAAGTCCTCCCACAAGGCTGCATGTGGCACTTCCAGCTTGATCTAGTGCTTCTGCACCGGTAATTTCTCCCTTTGCGAATTTGCATAGAATCTTAGCATTTTCAATACCTATACAAACAGCATTAGCAATTCTTCCAGCAGGTGTGTTTTTTAACGCATTGCCAAGCCAGCCACTTTTTACTGCTACGGTTACACCACCAGCAACAGCAACGGTTAGTCCCGAAGTTGCTGCGGATTTCAGTGAGCTCTGCACAAATTCTTGAAGATCTTCTTCTGCACTATTATTTTCTTTCCCTGTTATTCCATTCCATATCCGCCGCCCTAGAATACGAGCGCCTTGAAATCCCACAGATAATAGAGCCGCAGCACCAGCTTTTTGCCCGATATTTTTTGCAATATCGATCCTGCTTGTCTCGTTCCAATCATATTGTTTGGCTTCAGCTTCTTCTTGTGCTCTGCGTTGTCTCTCTTTGGCCTCTTGTTTAGAAAGTGGCTTAGATTCGACACCATCAATTTCGATTGTTTCAGTACTTTCAGGAATATCTTCAGACTGCCCTTCTGGCACTAACTTTCGCTGCCCTCGGTAATCTCCTTTTTTAAGCATGGTGTCTGTCGCGTCCGCATCGGCACCATATTTTGCTTGATAGCGACGGACAATTTTTCCTTCACCATCCTTAATCACAATATCAACTGAATTTTTGCCATATGTCTGGCCGGGTTTGGGTTGTAATACTTCAGCACGGTATTCACTACCTTTAGCTACAGCATCAAGGTTGAATGTATCAACATGATGTTGTTCAGCAATAAAACCATCCAGATTAAGCTGCTGATTCAACTGGCCATCATTTCGGTAAAGCAAATCAATGTTTGCTTTGTTTGCCGTCTCAATGGCTGTATCAATTTTAGTAGCGTAAGCTCCGAAGTTAGTCACCCCACCTGCGGTTGCACCTTGCTCAATTTTCCCCGCCAACCAGTTGTTAGTGCTTAATCCTTTACTGTGGTGTTCCGTCAACTCTTGCTGAGCAGACTTGAAAACCGCTACCTCCTCAACAATCTCGCCAGCAGTTTGTTCGATCTCTTCTTCCGTCTGCCAAATATCTGGATATTTAGCGAACTCGCGACAAAGCCAAGCCTTATTGGATAGTTCAGGAGATTTATCTCTGTAGGAACGAATAAATGAACCTATAACTCCGCGCGTTTTTTTTGCACCCTCCGGCGTAACCTTTATCTGTTCAGCTAAAGCATCTGCCTGAGCTTCACCATGAGATGCACCATTCGCTATCAGTTCTGGTAAATTCAAATTATCCTGATTCCTATCCATTTTGCTCTCCTACAAATAACCTTGATCATCATTCTCAATAGAGACTGACGCAGCAATATTTGACTTCGCACGCTCATCCAACTCAATTGACGCCGGAACCACATTAGGGTTCTTGGACTGGATACGCATGGTCACCGACATGGTCACTCGCTGGAAAAACTCATGTAGCTGCCTGGCATTTTCCGCATAGAAAAGATCATGAGGAGTGCCCTCGATAAAACGCTTCAGAACCGTCTCATCCGCATCACGTCCGATAGCCATTGCCATGCGATCGCACTTGGAAGAGCGACCTTCGGAGATGAAGTCATCCATAGCTAGCTTCCAAATGTTGCCGTCAGTTGGCTGCCCATCTGAAACAAGTACGATAGTTGGGCGGTAGGCACGGGAAGGCGTAGTCTCTTTGTCCTCGATCATGGCCTTGGCCATATTGAGAGCTGTGCCCATGGGTGTATCTCCATTTACCTGAAGGCCATGCCACTGAACTTGTGACGCCTTGGTAAAGGGAACATGCAGATCTACCTTACCGCCGAAAGTGATGACGGAAACAAGTATCTCCGTTTCCATCTTTTCTTCCTGAGCAAAGGTATCCAGCATATTCTTAACAGCCTTGTTAAGGTTGTCGATTTTATCTCCGGACATGCTGTAACTGATATCCAGAAGCAGAACAACGGGAAGTGGTTTGGCGGTTGGGGTGGTAAACTTTTTAGGATCAAACATGGATCATCCTCCTGATCAGTTTGCTGGTTTCAATTTCATACAATTCTCAATACTCGGGAAAAAACTCAGCAAGGTTTCTGCTCCCGACAAACACGTCGCAGACCAGTCGGCCCCGATCCACTTTGTAAGCGGTCCTGAGCTCAACCTACTGCCCATTGATAAGCTTTGACAAAGCATCCTTCGCTTTCTGCCCTTTGGCGGTGTGCAGTTCCGGAGCATCGTAACCGGCAGGACGGACTCTGGTTCCCGTCTCACCGTTCCATTTCCACTCTGGTGACACCGCGAAGGTATCTCCGTCGATAATTGAAGTGACTCTGAATGCTGGCATCGTTGCTCCTTTTGCTTTTTCAACCAATTGCGTTTCTTTCTGTACATGGTCTTTAGGGAAGGTGCGAATAAGCGGAGAAATTCTTCTCGGCTGACTCAGTCATTTCATTTCTTCATGTTTGAGCCGATTTTTTCTCCCGTAAATGCCTTGAATCAGCCTATTTAGACCGTTTCTTCGCCATTTAAGGCGTTATCCCCAGTTTTTAGTGAGATCTCTCCCACTGACATATCATTTGGTCCGCCCGAAACAGGTTGGCCAGCGTGAATAACATCGCCAGTTGGTTATCGTTTTTCAGCAACCCCTTGTATCTGGCTTTCACGAAGCCGAACTGTCGCTTGATGATGCGAAATGGGTGCTCCACCTTGGCCCGGATGCTGGCTTTCATGTATTCGATGTTGATGGCCGTTTTGTTCTTGCGTGGATGCTGTTTCAAGGTTCTTACCTTGCCGGGGCGCTCGGCGATCAGCCAGTCCACATCCACCTCGGCCAGCTCCTCGCGCTGTGGCGCCCCTTGGTAGCCGGCATCGGCTGAGACAAATTGCTCCTCTCCATGCAGCAGATTACCCAGCTGATTGAGGTCATGCTCGTTGGCCGCGGTGGTGACCAGGCTGTGGGTCAGGCCACTCTTGGCATCGACACCAATGTGGGCCTTCATGCCAAAGTGCCACTGATTGCCTTTCTTGGTCTGATGCATCTCCGGATCGCGTTGCTGCTCTTTGTTCTTGGTCGAGCTGGGTGCCTCAATGATGGTGGCATCGACCAAGGTGCCTTGAGTCATCATGACGCCTGCTTCGGCCAGCCAGCGATTGATGGTCTTGAACAATTGGCGGGCCAGTTGATGCTGCTCCAGCAGGTGGCGGAAATTCATGATGGTGGTGCGGTCCGGCAAGGCGCTATCCAGGGATAACCGGGCAAACAGACGCATGGAGGCGATTTCGTACAGAGCATCTTCCATCGCGCCATCGCTCAGGTTGTACCAATGCTGCATGCAGTGAATGCGTAGCATGGTTTCCAGCGGATAAGGTCGCCGGCCATTACCAGCCTTGGGGTAAAACGGCTCGATGACTTCCACCATGTTTTGCCATGGCAGAATCTGCTCCATGCGGGACAAGAAAATCTCTTTTCTGGTCTGACGGCGCTTACTGCTGAATTCACTGTCGGCGAAGGTAAGTTGATGACTCATGATGAACCCTGTTCCATGGCTCCAGATGACAAACATGATCTCATATCAGGGACTTGTTCGCACCTTCCCTAATCCAATGACCTCTATGCCCGCTTCCAGTGATGCCGCAAGCAGATTTTGGTTATATTCATCTTCCGTGATGATCTGCTGTTGCCCACGATATTTTATGTATCCTGCCGGATTCACCTGCAATGCACATTTAAAGAAACGAGCTTTGGTAAACATACCTGTAATGACTCCATAAAATGGCGCGTCAAACGACACCTAATCAATTAACCCCAAGCGCCTTAAACACGGCATCGACGGGGTCTGCATAAAAGCTGATCTGGAATTTTGAGAACAACTCAGCAGGAACCGTTGGAATATCTGAGGCTGAGGCCATTGGGAGCAAAATACGCTTTGCGCCACTGTCCATAGCTAACTGAAGACTGCCTGCAAGATCTTGAACAGGATTTACAACACCACCTAAAGTCATCTCACCCAAAACAACCATCTGCTCTTGAATCGGTCGGTTCATCAGAATTGAACAGAACGCAATTAATGCAGCGAGCGATGACTTTGTACTTGGCCCCGTATTGTGGAGCTCAACAACATGGAGGTGATACTCATGATCAGAAAACTTCGCCGACGCACTGATTCTATTCAGGTTACCTTTGAAATAATCAAAGCCAACACGCACAGCTTCTTTCGCTGCAGTATTCGAACCAAGGCCAGACACTGAGTGTTTACCAGAACCAGCCATCATCTGGGTTTCATAGCGATATAACCCAAGCTGCCCAGTGCTTCCCTGAGTAACCAAGTGCACAACACCAGCGCGAGGTAAGCCCTCAGGAATTAGCTTGCTGCCACCTTGTTCCGGTACATTGACGAAGAATTCTTCTAATGACTCATTATCGATGTAGCTAAAGTGCACATCAAAAAATTCCATTCCGCCAAGCTTTTTCAATTGCTCTTTGACTCTACGTCTAGTTTCCAGCGCATAAGTCAGGCAGGCTCTTACATCATCTTTTGTGTACTGTGCGTCGGGGTGTAATAGCTTTAACAAGCCCGACACAGTTCTTCGCACAGCAATGACATCACGCTGATTAAGGTTATTACCAAGTTTGAAGAACTTATCGATCGCATCCGCAAAACTTCTTTTGCGCATTTCACGCATGTATTCAGCAAGATAGTCTGTGATTAATCCGTAACTATTGGTGAAAAACTCAGGACGCATCTTCGGTATTTCCCATCCAGGAATATAGGAATGGAAACGGTCAAAAAAAGCAGTGTCAATCATGGCATCAGGAAAAGGTGCCAACAGATGACTGGTCTTCACCAGTGTCTCAACGCTTTTATTGATGTTACCGACGAATACCATGGAAGCCTTCGCTTCGATTGAATCACGACCACGGGCAAAAGACCCTGACGCCATATAATCTTTCATTATTTGGACGCCGTCTTTGTCTTTAAAGTTAATACCCGCTACTTCATCAAAGGCGACAACATCCCACATTCCGACCAACCCAACTTGGCGCGAGCTCATGTTATAGAACAAGTTCGCCACTGTTGTTTGTCCGCCCGAGACAAGCAATGAGTTTGGTGAGCACTCTTTGTAGACATGGCTTTTACCTGTCCCTCTTGGTCCGAGCTCACAAACGTTGTAGTTGTTTTCAACGAATGGGATCATGCGAGTAATAAGATGCCACTTCACCCGATGCTCTAAATTGGTTGGCTCCATACCCACGGAACGAAGCAACACATCCATCCACTGATCTGTACTAAAATGTCTTCTGGTTGAAAACACCTCATCCATGTTCATGGACGGCATTTGTATCGGTTTTAAACTCATAATGGAGAAAGGTGATGTCTTCTGACCTTCCTCAAAAAAATACTGCACGGTAATAATGCACCAGATACCGCCAGTTAATAATTTTTCGTTGTCTTGTACAATTTTGGTCGGTACAAGGGCATCCTTGATCCCCAGGTTCGACAACGCAGCTTCATAGACGTCTTTTTTCTGATTGAGCTTAACACTTACTTTGTCGATGATTTTAAACGTGCCGCGTTCACGGATAAGTGACTTCACTTTCTGATCCTACCCACGTAATATGGACACAGGCCTAAGCGAGGTTCTTGTTTTCAAATTGTTCCGGACTGAGGCCGCCACACCAACTGTGCCGCCGCCACCGATTGTAATCACATTCGATATAATTAAACACCGTTGCCCGCATTATTTCCCGGCTGATAAAGTGTTCTCCATGGATACATTCCACTTTCAGCGAATGAAAGAAGCTTTCCACGCAGGCATTATCGTAGCAGC
>OJKH01000271.1_pt1 | contig 27051 bp, 27 predicted proteins | sample 1596471 | NCBI WGS metagenome assembly OJKH01 (sample SAMEA4350108, study PRJEB24818) | metagenome | biome: human; feature: gut; material: faeces | place: Denmark | collected 2013-09
ATGATAACAATGACGAGACCGGGGGGCTTGGCCTGCCTAATGTCGAGCCAACCTTTAGCTGGGTGCGGCTCGCGCAGCGTATCCCGGTTCGGATTCATATTGACAGATTGCCGGAGGGAGTTGAATTGGTGGCTGGACTGTCTGCGAGTATATCCATCACACCATAATAAAAAGTATGGTTTCTATTGAGGATTTATGCAGAACTTAGGGATTGTCGGCTCTTGAACTATATGCCTGATGAAAATGTATTTCTAGTGGAGTAATTCTAAGGTTTCGGTTATGAAAAACAGAAAAGATTTTGTAAATGACTTAATTATCTGGATAAACAAAAATATAGAGATGCCACTAAAAATTGATGATGTGGCTATCAGGTCCGGATATTCAAAATGGCATTTGCAGAGACTGTTTTTTTCTGAAACAGGGCAGAGCCTGGGAGCTTTTATCAGAGAGAAAAAATTATGTCTTATTTTAGAGGCTGTTATCACAACAAATGAACCTTTAATAAACATCGCGATGCGATTTGGCTTTGACTCTCAGCAATCATTAACCAGGGCATTTCGGAAAAGGTATAATGTCCCACCGCACCGGTATAGAAAAAATGCCGTAAATATTAAAAGCAAGTCTTCTAGGGAGCAGGGTAATTACTCGTATCATAAGGATGATTTTTTAAATCTTTAGTAACTATCTGAATTATGGACGGGTTCATCTAGTAATCATGGCCTTAGTACCTCAGTTATAGATTTGTTGAACGAAATGAAATCACTCATTTATTTCATTGTAAATGAATCTAAGTCTTTCTGCGCAATGTATGTTTTCGTGTTTTTGCATGTGTAATGTATTGGAGAGTAAATTTTGGATTCATTAATTGGAATATAATTACGAACTGGATTGGCCCCTATATTTCCATACACCATTTATCACTTAACCCATTACTGGTCCGACGCCGCAGATATTCACGCGGTGAACGGTACCCCAGCGCACTGTGCGGATGCCATTCGTTATAGTGTTCGAACGCCACCGCAAGGTACCTCGCTGCTGTCAGCCCATCCGGTTTTGGCATGATGCTGATGTAGTCCCGCTTCATCGTTTTTACGAAGCTCTCGGCCATACCGTTACTTTCCGGGCTGCGCACTGCTGTTGTTTTCGGCTCCAGACCCACCATCTTTGCGAACCGGCGTGTTTCGTGAGCCCGATAGGCCGAGCCATTATCTGTCAGCCATTCAACCGGGGTCGGCGGTAGCCGGTTTCCGAAGCGACGCTCCACCGCACCCAGCATCACATCTTGTACCGTCGCGCTGTCGTACCCTCCGGTACTCGCCATCCAGTGCAGCGCTTCACGATCGCAGCAGTCCAGTGCAAAGGTAACCCGCAGTTTCTCTCCATTGTCGCAACGGAACTCGAACCCGTCGGAACACCGACGTCGATTACTTTCTTTTACCGCTACCTTGCCCGTGTGCGCCCGGTTTGATACTGCCAGTGCGGACCTGTGCTCAAGTAATAACGCATGCTGACGCATGATCCGATAGACTCGTTTGGCGTTAATAACTGCGATGCCTTCATTTTCCGACTGTCTGCGCAACAACGCCCATACCCGCCGGTAGCCGTAGGTCGGAACTTCACCGATAACAGCATGGATACGGTTCAGTGCTTCCGTATCGTCGGGCTGACGCTTGCGTCGGCGATCCTGCCAGTCAGCCGGGCGGTGGGTTATCGCATGAAGCTGCGCACGTGAGACCCGCAAACAGCGACTGACGAAGCTTATTCGCCACCCTCAGGTAACAAGGGTACGTGCGCTATCCACTTTTTTTGCCGGCCAATATCTACGGCTTCACGCAGTAACTCAACTTCCATCGTTTTCTTACCCAACATACGCTGAAGCTCTTTGATCTGCTTCATGGCTGCGGCCAGTTCCGACGCGGGAACAACCTGTTCACCGGAAGTGACAGCGGTAAGACTGCCGTCCTGATATTGCTTACGCCAGAGGAACAACTGACTTGCAGCAACACCGTGTTGACGGGCAACCATCGACACAGTCATACCTGGCTCGAAGCTCTGCTGAACGATAGCCATTTTTTCCTGCGGGGTACGTCGTCTGCGGCGCTCAGGGCCTAAAACGTCGATCATCCTCAACTCCATGACTAGTCAAAAACTAGCATTAAGACTATCACTTATTAAGCGAGTCAAAGTGTCTGGATATTCAAGGGGCTAGTCTACGAACTCATGTGTGTATTTAATGGTTGGATAAATTAAGGTTAATCTATTTTGCACGTTTTGGATTCGATCGAACCTATGCAGGTCGGCTAAATCCTCCTTGAATAAGGAGTGGCTTTTATGTATGTGTGGGGTTGTGAGCAATTAAGTACTGTTTTGTTTTTACATTTCTAATGCTTGTTAATTGATGATATGTATTTATAGCCGTAATGCAGAAATATAATATCCCTTGAGGTGACAAGGAAAAAAGAGCCAAAAAAACTAATTATGTCCGTATTACTGATTTTAGAGTCCTTAATACGGACATTTGGGTTTGGTAAAATTCACTTGCGTCAATCCGACATTGATGTGGGGGAACCGCGTACGAGTGCAGTTTTTAACGTATCACCACTGAGCCTGTCGGTAATGCCTTCGTCAGATGCCCATTGTTCGAAAATAGATAGTAGTTTGTACGGTTTACTAATTAATGGACGGATGACTTCATTGTTTTTACAGGCCAGCCAGAAAAAACGAGATAGTGGTGTTGATATTCGCGTTGCAGATAATGGGGGCACTCTGCTATTGGTTATGATTTCAATGACTTTATCAAGTTCAGCATGTCGAATAACAAACCAGGCATCCCGAGGTAAAATATGAGCCGGGAAATACTCTTTCCCCAGGTAGTTATTTATCCTCTTTGAGAATATCTCTTCATGTACATCTGGTGAAATGTTTTTAGGGAGTTGCATAATTTTTTGTGTTATTCTTTCTTCCCATGTCATTTTATCGAATAGTTGAAATGGTTCTCCTTGTAAGCTAACTGTTATGCCATGATTAAAATCAATAGCTCCTGTTACAGGCAATGGTATTTTAAGAGATTGGGAAAGTAATTTTTGTACTAGAACATATTCATATCCAATCAATAGAGTGTCAATCACTCTCTCTGTGGGAATGATATATTTGCCAGTAGTGCTAACAATAAAATTATGTCCTTCAATAAACGCTTTTTTGTCAAGAAGGCATAAACGATTTATTGATGACATATCACATGGTCTGAGCCTTACTTTGTAGCTCGATCTCTGTATTTTTCGTAATGTAATTGGCGACTGAAAGTAAATAGAGAGATGAATGCTGCCATGTAATGCATGCCTGTAAATATCACTTTTTTTTAATTTCCAGTCCTTTTTTATTTATCACTTCGACTGCTTCACGGATAGTCAGCCAGTCAGGCGAACTATAGTTTGTATTTGATAGTGTTTGTTTCTTTGACATAGTGGTTTTCCTCTATTTCTATTTTTTAAAAAAATACCATGAATTTTCCAGTGAAATTAATTTCATGGTGCGGGATTTATTACGTTATAATATTTGGATTATATTGATACGGGGGCTTCTTAGCGTTTCAGTCCCCCATATCCGGCCTCATATTTCGCAGTGATTGAAAAGAAGAACAAATATCAGGTTAAACTAATTCAATTCTCAAACATTATTTAAGTTGAATGGAAGACATTACATAAATCTGTCTGCTCCGCCTGATGCTTCAATTGTCTGTCCAGTAACAAACTGATTCCTCCCAGAAAGTAGGAACGTAGCAATTGCAGCAATATCTTCAGGAAGTCCAAAGCGGCCCACAGGCGTTTTCTCTTTACCCAGTAATGCCATTACCTCTTCGTCTGTTCTGTCAGCCAGTTCAGGACGACGATTGCGAACATTCGGTAGCATGTTCTGCGCCCAGTTATCCGTCGCGACAGCACCCACTCCGATCGCATTGACCAGAATGCCATCCGGAGCCACGCTAAGTGCTAAACTACGGGTCAGGTTGTTGATAGCGGCGCTCAGTGCGTGTGAGACGGTAAGTTGCGGATTAGGGTAGATACCGCCAATGGATGAGATATTGACAATACGCCCCCAGTTTCGTCTCTGCATCCCGGGGATGATTACCTTACAAAAACGTCGCATGGCGGAGAATTTGGTCTCAGTCATTATCTGCCAGTCTTCTTCCGAAGTGGTTAACAGCGTGCCCGCATGGGCTCTTCCGGCATTGTTCACCAGTAAATCAATACGCTGAAAAACTTTTTCCGCTTGTTCAACCACTAAAGAAGGTAGTTTGGGATCAGTCACATCCCCGGCAATAGGCAGCACCGAAACACCGTATTTCTCTGAAATTTTTTTCGCAGCAAGAATCAGCTCAGGTTCTCGTCTGGCCACCATGACTAAATGCACACCATTCACGGCCAATTCTTCACAAATGCTGAAACCAATTCCGGTATGGGCTCCAGTTACCAGAGCCACTTTTCCAGTCAGTTTTAAATCCATTTGTTGCTCCTCAAGTTAAGCACAGTCAATAACATGAGCAGTATTAGTAACAAATCTCTTTTTCAGGAGCTTGTGCATCAGAATTCAGATGTCTGAAAAAAGCGGTCAAAGAGTTGGGTGTCGCCTTTGCTTATACTCCAGACAATATTGAGTTTAGTGCCAGGAGTGGTCAATGCGTTCGGACAATCACGAGCTTTCTTCTACCAGGATTCTTATGCTGGGGATTATTTGTTGTATTGTTGTGGCTAATATTTATTTTAATCAATCTGTCCTGAATTTAATTGCCGGATCATTTCCCAATGAATGGGCAGCTGTTTCTTTGATCCCCATGGTCACCCAGGTAGGCTATGCGGTGGGCTTATTCTTTCTGATCCCCCTAGGCGATTATATTGAACGTCAGCGGCTTATCCTGCGCCAAGCGCAGGTGCTTTTCCTGGCAATGATCGGCATGATGTTATCCCCAACGGCGACAGTGTTGGTGTTCTTCTCCTTCCTTACCGGGATGGCTGCAACAGTAGCTCAACAGATAGTGCCGCTTGCCGCCTCGCTCTCAAGAACTTCTGCACGAGGTAAAACCGTTGGTACGGTGATGAGCGGTGTCCTGGCAGGTATCCTTGCTGGCCGGGCTATCGGAGGCCTTATTGGGCAGTATTTCGGCTGGCGTGGCGTCTTTTTATCCGGAGCGATCATGACATTGCTGGCTATATTTTTCATCTTACGCATTTTGCCTACTCAGTCGTTGTCAACGCCAAAGTTTAACTATCTGGCGGTATTACGTTCATTAGGACTGCTGTGGAAAAACGAGCCGCAGGTGCGTGGTGCAACTCTTACACAAGCAATGCTGTTTGCCTCCTTCAGCGTGCTGTGGACCGTGCTCCCTTTCTGGTTAGCTTATCGCTACGATTACGGTGCAGGGATAACCGGCGCCCTAGCTGCTTTGGGGTTAATCGGTATTCTGTGTGCGCCTCTGGCGGGAAGTTTCAGCGATCGTCAGGGACCATTCCGAATGGTTGTTTTTGGTGTGATACTCATGCTGCTAGCCTGGACTGTTTTTTGGAGATGGAACAGTATTGTGGGTATGGTGGTGGGCATTCTACTACTGGATGCGGGTGAGCAATGTGTACTGATAGCTAATCAGCACACGATTTATTCTTTGCGTCCGGATGCCAGAAACCGTCTTAATACATTATTTATGTGCGTTATGTTTATTGGCGGAGCATGTGGCTCACTGACTGCCACCTGGTTATGGGAGACAACTCATAGCTGGGCGCTGATTTCTTCAGCAGGGGGCGGACTCGTGATCATGGGGATGTTGATAGCCGTAAAACGTAAATATTCAGGCCCCTATTCGGGCACATAGCGCAATAGCACTTCTTACATCCGTCGCATTGTCTGAGTCATCAACATCATGTAAAGCGTCCTGTATCAATTGTTTAGCAGCCCATTTTTCCCCGGCTTCAGCCTGCAATGTCGCCAATGAATAAGCAATACGGAGGGCCCAGCCATGAGCCTGTTGCTGACGCGCTTTGTCCAGGGCCTTCTCCAACAGCAGGCGTTGCTTCTGAGGAGGTAATTGAGTGGCAGAAAGACGCATCAGCTCAGGCGTGCACCAGTTTTCATGATCCTGGTGGGTGGCTCTCAGCGATAACCCGGTATCAATTTCTGACAACAAGGGGGAATATTGCCAATCTAATCCCATCGCCCGCAACGAGCTAAACAGTGTGGTTTGACTAACATCGGTATGACTGAACTGTTTGGCCCAAACAAGAAACAGCTCGCCGTATGTCTTCCAGAAATATAAATCATGCCTTTTTGCCAGATGAATTAGCCAGTTTGCGGCCTTTATAACCCAACGCGGATTACGATCCAGTGCTGCTGTCATACAAGCGCCTTCAGCCAGTGCACAGCAAAGAGAACAGACATGCTGCAAACGAGCGGCTTTTTTAACACCGCGCCATGCCATCTGTTTCGCGGCCTTATACTCACCCTGTAACCAGAGTAAACGAGACAGAAAGGCCTGACCGGCGCTCTCTTGTTCAAGACCAAAACGGAAAGAGTGGCTTAATTCACCATGTTCATACCAATCAAGAGATTGCTGGAGATAATCACGCCCGACATCATGACGGCCCAAAAAATGCAGGGATACACCGAGAATACGCAGCCCGGTTGCCATCGCCTCCTCGTCGGTAATGGACCGTGCTAACTCGCACATAGATTGCGCATGCTCAAGCGCTTTATCCAACTCGCCAGTACGCAGATAATACAACCATAATCCGTAATGTGCCTGTAAACGTATTTCTTTGTCGTCGAGCTTTTCTGCAATTGTCAGCGCGGTTTTCCAGGCTGAATGTGTTTCAGGCGTAGGGCCTTTTGCCCAGGTTGACGCCTTACCTGCTACAGCGCTGAGATTCATTCTCTGGCGTAGCGTTAATACTACCTGCGAAGTATTTTCATAAAGCAGAGGATAAATATGGCGCTGACATTCATCGTATAGTGAATATTCAATCCAAAAAGGGGTCATCGCTTGTAATATCTTAAGCCCCTTAGAAGGATCGGCCCCCTCAGTCAACGTTTGCTGTAATACACTCCGCAAATCATTAAGTATATGGCTATAACGTTCACGCCATTGTCCTGTTGGCAGCATAAACCAATCATCTTGGGCCTCTTTTACCAGAACTTTATAATAGTCGGCAAAACGGGCCTCAAGAACAGTATATTCACCCTGTTGCCTGAGTTTATCGCATGCGAACTGGCGCATGGTTTCCAGCAGGCGGAAACGGGTCTCTGGTACCTGAGTACTGACCTGAATCAGGGATAAAGCCAGTAATCTTTGCAGATCGTCAACAACCTGCCAGCGATGCTTGTCTTTAATCAGCAGAAGGTCGCTTACTGATTTCACACTGAACATATCGGTATAGATCCCCAGAGAGCAAAATAATCGTTGTTCACGTGTGTTGAGCAACTGATAAGTCCACTCCAGCGCGGTCAGTATTTTCTGATGTCTGGGCTCCAGAGAACTGTGCGTATTGCTCAATAGCTGGAAACGGTCTTCCAGTCGGCTATAGATCTCTTTGACACTCATGACTGGCAGACGGGAGGCCGCAAGTTCAATCGCCAACGGCAGACCGTCAAGATGACGGCATAACTCGCCAATCAAAGACAGTTCGCTGGCTGATGGATGGTAATCATGTCGATTTGCCTGCCCGCGTTCGATAAAGAGGCGGACACTGGAAAAATTCAGTAACTCTTGGGTATCAGCCTCTTCGCTCTCAGGAACTTGTAATGGTGGTAGTAGATATTGTTGCTCGCCGGCAACCTGCAACGCTACCTGGCTGGTCAACAACAGTTTGATATGGGGAGCCAGGTGCAGGAGCAACGTAATCACTGGTTCAAGTTCATTAATTACATGTTCACAGTTATCAATCAGCAGTAAACATCGACGCCGTGCAAGCTGTTGCCGTGAATCGGCATCATTATGAATGGCAGCTAATGGAAGATGGAGCGCTTGTGAAATAACGGATAGCAAGCTGGATGCTTCGGTGATGTGAGCCAGTTCAGCCACACATATTCCATCAGGAAAATGCGTGTGTGTAAGACTGACGACTTCCCATGCCAGACGAGTCTTACCCACGCCCCCTGAGCCTGTAATCGTCACCAGACGGTATTGATCCAATAAGGCGCATAATTCCTGCACAGCTTTATCACGCCCCAGAATCGACGCTAGAAAAGGGGTAATAGCGGGCTCAGGTATTTTTGATTTAGAGAGCGGTTCAGTTGGCGATTTGTTGATATTAAAGCGATAACCACAACCAAATTCAGTAACCAGTAGATGGCGGTCATGTCCCAGTATGCGGCGTATAGCTGAAATTTGTGCCTGAAGATTATTTTCTTCGACGATTTCATTTCCCCACACTTGCGTAAGTAAAGATTCTTTACTTACGGCTTTACCTCTGGCACTCACCAGAACAACCAGAACATCAAAAGCTCTGGCAGAAATTCTTACTGGCTTACCCCGATGTAACAGAATCCTTAGCTGTGGCCAGATTTGCCAGTCAGCAAAGTGAATCTCATCAATTGATATCATAGTGTTGAGATCTTCTGTTTTGAGCATCACGAACTCTCGCTATGGAGTAAGCCATTTCTAACGAAAGCGGTTATCAGAATCAGGCTACATGTTGAATGTGTTGCATCGGAGTATCACTATTCAATACCACTTTTACCGTTAATGATTATAAAGCCAATAGTGCTATGTGGCATAGCTTTGCGATCAAACTGGTGATGAAAACTGAACTATCTATGCCAGCCATATCCCATCAGGCCTGGCTGGAAAAGCACTCACATGGATAATCATTCGACTAGGGATTAACCTTCAAATAACAGCGTGTGTCCATAGAACATTTAAATAATGGTGGTACGGGATGCCAATACTAGGACTGATGGCGGTATATACAGTCTTATCTCAATGGCGCTAACAGCCACAGACAGAGGAAGCGGACTTGATACCTGTACCATAAACAGAGTATATCGACGAACGATCCACGCTGACAATGAGACGACGATTGGCATCCAACGAAGCGATCAAAGGCTAATTATTGCGATGCCGGTCAGCACCACCACTGCACCGGCAATCCGGCGTGCCAGATGATTTTCACGAAACAGCCAGTACGAAAGAAGAGAGCCGACAATAATAGATGTTTCCCTGAGAGGAGCGACGAGTGCCAGTGGCATGCTCTGCATGGCTGTCAGTACAAGGATGTAGGCAAGGGGAGAGCATACAGCAATGATAAGGATTGGGATGATATCTACACGTACAGCAGTTGGAATGCGATTTCGTCGCCGCATCGCACCAGGGGTAAGAATCAGACTCTGTAGCAGGAGTGTGCTGGCGTAGTAGCGCACTGGATCCAGGTGCAGAGAGATTACCGAATAACCGTCCCAGAGTGTATAGCCAGCGATGGCGATGCCTGTCGCTGCCCCCCAAAGCATTCCCTGTAGTGGTCGGCTTCCGCTCCTGAACGGATTGCCGGTGACAACGAAAATACCAGCGATAACGATAAAAGCGCCGAGTAAAGCGCCTGGTGAAAGCCGTTCTCCCATGAGAAGGGTTGCAAACAGTATCGTCAGAACTGGTCCACTTCCTCGGGCAATCGGATAAACAACACCCAGTTCGGCGTGCTCGTAGCCAGCCTGCAAGATTAGAGAATAAGCGATATGAAGTGCAGACGAGATAACTGCGCCGACAGCGAGTCTCCAGTCGAGCTCCTGTGGTCCCTCAACTATCAGAATGAGGCTGAACGGGACCCACAGCAATGCTGAGGCACAGCTGTACGCCCAGACGAACACAAGTGTGTCTTCCCTCTTGTATTTTGAGGCTATATTCCATACTGCATGAGCTACCGCAGCAGTAAGAATCATTGCTACCGTGCTGAACTGCATCAGGACATATCGGGCAAATCAATACCCGCCCGTTCAGCCCGGCGACTTTGTTCTTTATCCCGCAGAGTGAGAGCAGCGACCAGCGTATCAATAACGACGAGCTGGGCCAGTCGACTCCCGGCAGCGGCCATCTGTGCCGGGAGTGGCATTCCGCCAACAACGAGCGAAACGTTGGCGAGTGTCGCCAGTGGGGTATCGTACTGGTTAGTTATTGCAATAAGCGATGCTCCTGCCGAGGATGCTGCATCAGCGATGGAGAGTGTGGATGATGTGCGCCCTGTTGAACTGACGACGATGATGACATCGCCTGGACCGAGTAGACGAGCAGCAATCATCGCTGATAAATAATCCTGGATACTGACGGTTATCACACCCGCCGTCCGCAAACGAAAGACCGCATCAGCGGCAACCGTCGCAGAGGGACCAGCACCAAATGCAAATACCTGGCGTGCGCTCTGGATTAAATCGACCGCCTCATCAAGTGCGGAGATTTCGATAGCACCGCTGAGCGCAGTCAGTGCGTCTACACCAGCACGAATTGATGTTTCCAGCACTGATGCCAGCGTCGCATCCGCTGTAAGAACTTCAGGCGGGGCAAAGAATTGGGCAGTGCCACGAGCCCGGGCAATCTCTATCTTAAGTTCAGTGAACCCGGTGAACCCGATCGCTCGTGCAGCGCGTATTACTGTCGGCGGTGATACACCAGCACGGGTGGCAACCTGTGCTGCCGTGCTTGTACCGACAAATAAAGGATCGACAAGCAGGAGATCGACAACTTTAGCCTCACTTGCAGCGAGGTCGCCGCTTCGGGCGTGAATGCTGCCAAGCCATTGCTGTAACCGCTGCTCACCCTCTGAAATTCTATTACCATTTTCTTTATTCATATGTAATATATTACATGTCCTTTGGGAAGGGCACAACCACCACGTAATTAGATTCTGTTGCAAGGAGTCCGCATTCATGAACACTGAAATCAATACAGTTGTTGCTGTTTTAGGTCCAGGTGCCATCGGCACAACAGTCGCGGCGGCGTTACACGAAGTCGGCCGCACACCATTGCTGTGTGGACGTACTCCCCGCGATAGCCTGACCTTGCAAGATGGCAACCGCTTTATCACCGTACCCGGTCCGGTACAGACGAATCCGGCACAAATCACTCGCACGGTTGATCTTATCTTTCTGGCAGTCAAGTCCACACAAATCGACGCGGCAGCAGAATGGCTCAGGGCGTTGACTGGCCCGGAGACGGTTGTATGCGTGCTCCAGAACGGGGTCGAACAGTTGGACAGGCTCGCTACGTACTCTCTGCCCGGACAGATCGTTCCCGCTGTCGTGTGGTTCCCTGCGCAAGCGCAGTCCGATGGCTCGATACGCTTGCGTGGTGAGGCGCGCCTCAGCGTGCCAGACGCACCAGCTTCCCGTGTAGTGGCCGCAGCGCTGCAAGGCACGTGGTGCTCCGTGGATCTGGCCGCGAATTTCAGCTCCCTGGCCTGGCGCAAACTGATGCAGAATGCGGTGGCTGGACTCATGGCACTCACGCACCGCCGCTCAGGCATGTTTGGCCGTGCTGATATCGGCAGGCTTACGCTGGCTTATCTGCAGGAATGCCTGGCCGTGGCACGTGCAGAGGGCGCTGAACTCGGAGACGAAGTGCCGCAGGAGATCCTCGATAAGTTCCGGGCGGCTCCTGCAGACATGAGCACCTCCATCCTCACGGATCGAGAAGCTGGCCGACCGCTTGAATGGGATATCCGCAACGGCGTCATTGCGCGTCGCGGCCGGGTTCACAGCATTCCAACGCCGATCAGCGACATCCTGGTGCCGCTTCTTGCGGCTGCGAGCGATGGCCCTGGTTGATCCTAAAGCCGATGATTGCACTCTTACTTCTCTTCTTCGTCGCTCTCGGTGCCGGAGTACTCAGCGGTGTCGTCGGCACTGGCTCGTCGTTAATCATGCTGCCCGTCCTCGTCGCCACGTACGGGCCACGGATTGCTGTGCCTGTTATGGCGATCGCCTCCCTTTTCGGCAACATCGGACGGGTGATTGTCTGGTGGCATGAGATTCGTTGGCGACCGGTGTTTGCCTATTCGTTGGCGGGAGTTCCTGCGGCTGTTCTCGGGGCGCACACGTTACTTACGATTTCTCCTGGCACAGTGGAGGTATTCCTGGCAGCTTTCTTCCTTGCGATGATCCCGCTGCGCCGTCTCATCAGACGATCGAACCTCCACTTGAATCTCTGGCACATGAGTTTGGCCGGGGCGATTGTCGGGTTTATGACCGGATTCGTGCTGTCCACCGGGCCGCTCAGCGTGCCGGTATTTACCGGGTACGGAATGAGTGGAGGCGTATTTTTGGGATCAGAGGCGGCAAGCGCAATCCTGCTCTACGCTGGCAAGCTAGCTACGTTCGGTATATCGGGCGCACTCGCGCAGCCTGTCCTCACACATGGACTTGCCATCGGCATCGCATTGTTCGTCGGTTCGATGATTGCGAAACGTCTCGTCCAGAAACTCCAGACGCATACGTTCGAGCTTCTCATTGATGCCGTTCTCGTCGCTGGGGCAGTAGGGATGATCCTTGCTCTCAAATGAAATGGCACGCCAGGGCTGACGGCGCAAGCGTGTTGTTGCTGTGTAACAGCTTTCTACAGGCAGCGACGGGTCGGGGTGGAGGGGTTGGCAAGCCATCAGAAATGAATAAAGCCGTACCAGGGTATGCTGATACAGCTTTTTGTTATTGGTCATGCAGCTTCGTTGTTTTTATCCCGCCCTGTGTTAAAAGGTGGTACGTATGCGACCCGGCATGTATCGATATAATCTGACCACCACTGCATCATCGCCTTGCGGGCTTCCAGATGCTCAGCCTTATGAATGTAAGCCAGACGCACGGTGTTGCGCTCCTGGTGACTCATCTGGCGTTCCACTGCATCCTGCGACCATAAGCCAGACTCCATCAGGGCACTGCATGCCATTGCCCGAAAGCCATGTCCGCAGATGTCCTGTTTCGTGTCGAATCCCATAAGGCGCAGTGCTTTATTAACCGCGTTTTCGCACATCGGCCTGTACGGGTTATGGTCGCCGGGGAAGACCAGTTCGTAAGCCCCGGATATTTCCTTAATCCGTTTCAGAATAGCTATAGCCTGCTGTGAGAGGGGCACGATATGAGCAGTGCGCATTTTTGCACCGCGCCCTGAATAACGCACACCCACAATGGCTTCGCGTGTGGCGGGTATCGTCCAAATTCTGTTTATGAAATCAATTTCTGACCAGCGTGCAAAGCGCAGCTCACTGGAGCGAATGAACAGATGCAGCGTCAGCAGGACAGCAAGCCGGGTCAGTTCACGGCCCTGATGATATGCTTCAATGTGTTCAATCAGTTCAGGCAGCCGCTCCAGCGGCAGGGCGGGATAGTGGTGTCTCATGGGAGGAGCCGTCACGCCATCAAGATTTGCTGCCGGGTTGGTGTCGATAAATCCCTGATGGACCGCATGGCGCATGATGTTACTGAGGTGCTGCCGCGTGCGGGACGCGACTTCCAGCAGGCCCTTTTCCTCAATGCCTTTCAGCAGGTCAATGAAATGATGGGGTTTAAGCTCCGTGACGGACAGATGACCAATTACAGGAAAGATATGGTTGTTCATGCTGGCAAGCAGACGGTCAGCGGTGTTCTGCGACCACTTTTTATTGTTTTTATGCCATGCCAGCGCCACTGTTTTAAACACCTTCTCTGGTGTGCAGGCTCTGCGTTCAGAAGCCCTCTGCTGTGCCGGGTTGATGTTCAGCGTCAGCATCTTACGGATACCTTCGCGCTGCTGGCGGGCATCAGACAGGGAGACGGCAGGATAGGCACCCAGTGCAATGCGGGATTCTTTGCCGTTTATACGATATTTAAGATACCAGTGACGTGAGCCGCCTGGTTTGATAAGAAGGTACAGACCGTGAGAATCAGAAACTTTGAAGGGTTTTGCGGATGGTTTTAAGTTGCGGATTTTTGCGTCGTTAAGGGACATTTGGGGGTCACTCCGTCATCGAACTAACCTGACCCCAGATTTGACCACCAATTTTTCCCGATGCGAAGGGTAAAATCAAAATGCACCGGGAAGAGTTTTCACGCTAACCTCTTGAATCAATATCAGATAAGGATTCGCAAAGATGCATGCAAACAGGAAATTGGCTCCTCTGACTGGGATCGCCTTTGCCAATAACTGGCTAACGGTAAGTGTCAAGGTAGTTGTCACCCCGGTTAAATTAAGCTGCCTGTTTTTCCCTGTCCGGATTCAACGTTACCGCTCCTTCAGGCTGCCAGTTTCTCGTTTTCCCTGACCAGCGTTCAGGATGTCTTTTCTGAGCCTGGCGATACAGGTCATCCCGTTGTCTCAGAAGCTCATGATCTTCTCCGCGATGTCGCTCTGCCGGGGTCACATAGCGTATTCCACTGTGACGGTGTGTTTCGTTATACCACCGGGTAAACTTTTCCACCCACTGACGCGCATCCGGCAGTGTTCTGAACCCTGATGACGGCCACTGCGGCACATACTTCAGCGTCCGGAACAGTGATTCTGCATACGCATTGTCGTTACTGACCCGCGGACGGCTGTGGGACGGCGTGATATTCAGTTCGTGCAGTTTCATCTGTAGCGTCTGTGATTTCATGGCCGCGCCGTTATCTGCGTGCAGCACCAGCGGATGCCGCCAGCAGCCTTCACGTATGACACTGCGCTGCATTAAGGCAGCCGCCTGCTCACCGCTTTCTGTTTCATGCACTTCATACCCGGTGATTTTCCGGCTGTACAGGTCAGTTATCATATACAGATAATACCAGCGACCACGCACCACAGATGGTAACCAGGTGATGTCCCATGACCAGACCTGACAGGGCCCGGTAGCTGTATAGGTTGTCGGGGCTGCGGCCTTTTGCTGACGAGTCTGACGTCCTCTCCGGTGTACTTCACCACAGCGTCGCAGTATCCGGTAAAACGTGGATTCACTTGCCAGGTAAATACCTTTATCCGCCAGCCGTGGCACGATTTGTGACGGCGGCAGGCTCGCGTATTCCGGCTGATGGCAGATATCCCGTATCCGGCGTTCTTCCTCAGGAGATAACCGGTTAAAGGGTTCCGCCCTGATGGCTTCAGGTCTGCCGTCACGCGGATTATTCATCCATCGTCGCCAGGTACGCAGACTGATGCTGACTTCCCGGCAGGCAACAGCCCGTCGTGCACCCGACGTTACCGCTTCATTTATCCACAGAATAAACTGCTGTCGCTCATTGTACGGGGTCAGTCGTCCCCGTCGGTTTCCCCGTAGTAGTCCCTGAGCTTTTTTCGCAGCACCAGTATGGCTGCCGCCTCCGCAAGTGCCTTTTCCTTGCGTACCAGCTCTTTTTTCAGCTGTTTATTTTCTTTCAGACTTTGTTTCAGCGCCGCTTTATCACCGGGATTTTCAGTCTGTAAAAATCCCTGCCGCCACTGAACAAGCTGTTCCGGATAAAGGCCTTTTTTACGGCAGTATTCTGCCACTTCAGCTTCAGAAAGCGTGGCGGTTTCGACTATCGCGGCAAAGCGCGCCTCTGCTGACCATTGTTCACTGTTTTTTTCTGCGCCGGGCACCGGTTTCCCCTCTGATTTAACCTGATTACGCCAGTTATAAAGGGTAGCTTCGGATATTCCCTCCATCTGTGCAACAGCGGTCACAGTCATATTGTAGGGGGGTAACAGTTTTGCCAGTGTTGCAGCCTTACGCTCCGGTGAAATACGTTTCATGTGTCACTCTCCATGCCCTCAGATAGATTTATCAGGAGGGGTGACAACTATGCTGACACTGAAGGGGTATCTTATTTTTCATTATAAAATTTAACACCTCCATTCATGCTTATGCATATTTATTGACGTAACTCGCTGGGCGGAGTTCCATAACGTAAATGTGTGATTCAATAAATAACATACAAATCAATCACTTTTTCAAAGATAAGTTCAGATGGCCGAGATAGGGTGTAGCTAAAATGTCTGCTGCGTGCCAGAAGCGAACGTTGCTAACAACAGTCTGAGTTTATCAACGGGGAGTTGGTCAGACGTATTATTGATTAAACAGCGTTCATGTGAAAGTGCTTCACCTTTGGTGGCAAATTGCTTGCGAATTCGTTTGCCGTTTGCCCCAAACAGATAACACTCGCTAAGCCATCTTTTCTGATGGGTGCTTACGAACGGTCATTCTGTTTAGTCTTCATGAGTAAATCCCGAATTTTCGCAAGGTTTGAATTTTCGGGGACTGAATCCATGTTCGGATCGCGCTCAAACACTAATTGCTCAGACTCAACGAAAGCCTGCCACTCGACTGGATCTAGCTCAAATTCCATCGCAGACATATCACTTTCATCTTCTCCCTCGATCCAGCGGACTAAATAAAACAATTCATCATCAGGAGAGTCATCATCGTCATCAACAATATCAACGTCGGTTACAGTGATGCGAAGGGTGGGATCGATTTTTGAGACATAGATCCCTAACTGCGGCATAGATGGAATATTGTTCATGAAAATTCCCTTTATTGGTGTTTGCTATTTGAATAAAAATACGCCAAACAGAGTGCTTGCTATGAATACGGCAAGAATCGTTGTAAGTATCCCGCTTAGACGCCCCATTATCTTTTAGAGATCCTCTTGCATATGGATTATGTTACCTGAAAACGAACTTCCGTTCATCGCTCGTTGCCGACTGTCAGGTTCTATCGAGTTTTAACACAGAACACTATCAGAGCGAATCTGAGCCTACACAGATAAGTAATAATGGTGACGGATCCCCGTTCAGTATTTCGCTATTGATAATATGCACAGTATTTATTCAGATAATAAACGATGGGCAGAGAAAATAACTTCTCTGCCCGAATGTCATCCTGCTATCAGCGCTGGCGGTGCTCAAGTATGGTTTGGCATTCTGTACAGGTTGTCACGCCCGGCAGGGTTTTCCTCCGCTGCTCGGGAATGGATTCACCGCATAAACGGCAGTAATGTAATGAGGGCGTAGTTGCTGGCTTGAAACGGTTCTGTTCAATCATCTCTTCCAGACGTTGCTCATTAAATTCCTGATCGCGATCGATCTCATCTGGCATGCGATGTCCTCCTGTTCAGTGCTTCTTTCTCACAAAGGGTGATACGTTTCCAGACGGCGGTCAGGGAAAGCCCTTTTTCGCGGGAAGACAATGATTCAGTAACCTGCATCATTGCTTCCAACGCATCAGGTGTATCAAGGTTCTCAGTGCGTTTCTTTTTCCATGACAGCCAAATTTCTGCATCAACGACTTCATCTGGAATAGGTGTTCGGCCATAAGGGATGGTGACACCCAGCAACCGGCGGCGAGCGCAGACTTCATTTGAGGTGAGGCCAAAAAAATGATTCAGGAGCGCAATAGATCCTCCCAATCTGATGGCGCGATTTATCTGCTGCTGGCGTTGCGCTTCCTGGTGGGACAACGTCAGGATCTGTTGTAGAACGTCATGACGGACAGTGATCGACATAAACTGTGCCGATGCCCGACTGACGATAAACAGTTCGTCGAGGGATAGTTGATTGAGGGCATTCAATTCGTCGAATGTGAATCCTAACGTTTCGCAATAACGAAAATTGCCTTCCTTAAGCGCGGCAAGGGCGTTTGTTAACACCGCGTAATTCAGTGAGGGGAACATAATACTGTATCTCCCTTCAGCGCGTTAAGCGGTTAGCTAATTTGAGGTTTATCCACTCGTCAATTTCAGATTCAAGCCAGGCGACGCTGGCAGGTCCAATCTTTATTGAAGAGGGAAAGGAGCCTTCTTTCATGTACAGGTAGATTTGTGAGCGTTTCAGACCGGTTTTTACTTCTACTTGTTTCAGACGTAATAACTGATGAGATGTCATAAATACCTCCAGTGCAGAAATGGGATATGCCCGGAGATGACAAAAAAACACAGTGAAGGAAGGAGTGAAAGTAGAAGAGCCCGTATTACGGACACCACAATCCTTAATACGGGTTTTCAGATTGGAGCGTGTAACACATTTTAATTGGATACCTAAATGGATGTAGGTGAACCACGTTCAAGCGCTGTTTTTAAGGTATCGCCGCTGAATCGGTCGGTCATGCCTTCGGCTGATGCCCACTGTTCAAAGATGGACAGAAGCTTATAAGGTTGCCTGATTAATGGTCTTATCGACTCATTGTTTTTACAGGCAAGCCAGAAAAGTCGAGATAGCGGTGTCGATATTCGTGTTGAAGATAATGGGTCCATTTTGTTATTGGTTACGATGTTAATTAATTTATCAAGTTCAGATTTTCTAATGACAAAACAGGCATCACGAAGTAGCACATGAGCAGGAAAATACTCCTTTTCCAAGTAACAGTTTATTCTCTGAGAGAATATTTCTGTGTGTACATCTTGTGCAATACTCTTAGGGAGTTTCATGATTTGTTGTTTTATCCTTTTCTTCCATGTTACCCTTTCGAATAGTTGAAATATTTCACCCTGTAAGATTACTGTTATGCCATGATTAAATTCTATGGCTCCTGTTACCGGTAGAGGGATTCTAAGAGAATAGGCAAGTAATTTCTGTATTAGAACCTGTTCATATCCCATTAATTGGGTGTCAAGAATTCTCTGCGTGGGTATTATATATGCACCGTTAGTGCTAACAATAAAATTATATTCGTTAATGAAGGTTGTTTTATCAAAAAAACATAAGCTATTAATTAATGAAGATTCTGATTCCCTAAACTTTACTTTGTTGTCTGATCTTTGGATTTTTCGTAATGCTATTGGCGATTGAAAGTAAATGGAAAGACGAATGCTACCATGTAATGCATGTCTGTAAATGTCATTTTTTTTTAATTCCCAGCCCTTTTGTATTTGTCATTTCAGCTGCTTCGCTTATAGTCATCCAGTCAGGAGAATTAGAGTTTGTACTTGGAAATGTTTGTTTTTTTGACATGGTAAACCCCATCATTTTATTGGACTTTTCAAAAAAAGCACGAAATTGTTCAGTGATTTTTCAGGGTGCGGGATCATACAAGGTATGATGTCTGAATCTTATTGAATGATAAGCGTCTCAGACTGCGTTTCCGGACCATGTCTGGCTGTAGGAAAAAAGAAGAAGAAAAAATACCAGATTAAACTAATCCAGCACTCAAAGTTCGCGACTAGTTTTTCGCAAATGCTAAAACTAATTCTGGTTTGGACTCGAGCTACTAGAGCCGCTTTCATCGTCAGTTTTGAATTCATTTGTTGCTCCTCAAATAAGTACAGTTAATAACATAGCGCTGAGTGACATGACATAATCGAGGCGATATGGTGAGTTGAGTAGCGCCCCATCATCTGAACTGGGGCGGGGCGAATTTGTATTTATTGACAGTGCCTAGCCACTAGCTAACGCGAAGTACAGGTCGAACAACGATCAGAAGCTATATGTCACCTTCAGGCTGCCCGTGGGCGATGTTTTTCGCTGAACAATTGGACTATTTCGTGCGTCACCAGCCAACTGCGTAAAACCTGCTGCGGCAACTACGCTCCAGTCTTGATTAAGCTTGTGCGTCCAGTCCATATTCAGTGAGTAGGCATAAATTCCAGACTTGGCATCATATCGAGTAAACCCCGATGCGGCCGACTGGGAAGCACTTACTCCGTAGTAAGTCTGCATGTACTTACTGGTTCCCCAACTACTGGTCAGCGCCAGCGTCACAGAGTTTTTCGATGACGTATAAAGCGGGCTGACAATGCTGAAATGCAGAGCCTCACCATTGCTTCGCTGAGAAACTGGTACCTCAGCCTGCAATTGCAAATTAAGCCAGTCGTTTACCTCGTATCCAAGACCAATCATACTGATAGCTGAGCCTTTAACGTCACCCATACCGCGCAGGTAGTCGCTACCGTAGCTGAGCGAGTCGCTGTCCACGTCACGATCCTTTCGGCCTGCGCGATAACTCAGCGCAGCGCTGTAATCAAATTTGCCGATGTTGTTACCGTAACCGATACCGCGCGTGGAGCTGACGAAGAAACCATTTACCATTGAATAATCAATCACTAGTGCCGTCGTGACTCGGTTTTCATCCGAACCAGAATAACGTGGCGCAACATCCACTCCTCCTCCTAGGGTCAACTCGTTGCCCTGTTTCTGTTCTGCTGCCAATATTGGGGTTGCCAGTAACGCTAGGACAAATCCTGACAACAATTTTCCCAGGGTATGCCCCGAGAGTGAATGGAAGAACTTATGACTCAGTTCGATCTTTCTCATTAAGGAAATCCTTGTGGGTTCAACTGACTACGATACAAGTGGTTTTAAACGCCAGAGTGCTCAGTTTGAATGCTGACCCTGAAGTTCTCATGAGCCAAAAATGAAGAAATACTGAAGTAAGTTCCAGTTCTGCAAACCTGATAGATTTACTGATACCGTTTTTTTCTTCAGACGTTCTTCATTCACTGTTGATAAAGTAACTATTGTGAAAATTCTCCTAATCGAAGACGACATCGATCTCGGCAATGGTGTACGTATTGCCCTCACAGACCAGGGATTAGATGTCATATGGGTTCGCCGTAAAGTGGATGCTCTGCATCAACTCGATGTATGCGTGCCAGAACTTGTATTGCTCGACCTCGGTCTGCCCGACGGTGATGGCATGAGCTTGATGGCGCGTCTGCGTCAGCAGTTCAAGGGGATCCCCGTCATCATCCTGACTGCTCGAGGCACGCTGCAAGATCGCTTGACTGGGCTGGATGCTGGTGCAGACGACTATCTCGTCAAACCTTTTGTTCTCGCCGAGTTATTGGCTAGGGTGAGAGCACTTGTGCGGCGCAGTTATGGTTTTCAGAATGAGGTGATAGAGATTCGAGGGCTATCTCTCCATGTGCCGACTCGTCGCGTGACCGTGAGCGAAAGGCATGTTGATTTGACGGCAAGTGAATACGCGCTGCTTGAAACGTTAATGTCGCGTGCTGACCGTGTTATGACACGTAGTTTTCTGGAAGAAAGAATCTTCGGTGCAAAAGAAAATATGAGTAATGCGCTCGATGTACATATGGGAAATTTGCGTCGCAAAATCGGTGACGGCTATGTGCGAACGGTGAGAGGTGTTGGGTTTGTCATTGATACCGTACCCATTCAGAAGGGGGGAGGTTGATGCGTAATTTTTGGCACTATCTGAGAATCCCAACGCTAGTACGGCGAATTATGATCGCCCAGATGCTATTACTCACGCTGATTTGGTGTATTTTTCTGACCTACATTTTATGGGATAACTTACGTAGCCCTCCAATGCTATCAGGCAGCAAAACCTATGAAACCATTCTGACAGTGGTGGATCGTATGGGGGATCGCCCGCACGATCTAACCGATGTGCTGGAAAAATTCAGCAAAGCATTGCGGGAAGGCTATGGCGGAGGCGAAGACCCAAAAATGTCAATCAGCCTAATCGTTCGGAAAAATAAAGAGATAATTTATTCGTCTGATGGCGCTCCGGTAGGAGTGGCAAACACCGGTTATGGGATGATTCAAAATATTCAGAGTAACGGTCGCACTTGGACTAGCCGTACTCTGAAGTCTGGGAGCTCCGACACAGAGGTGACACTGCTCACTCCTGCTGGAGGCTGGAACTTCTTCATATACCTGAACTCGCGCGGATATTACATATTACCGCTGCTGGTATGCATTCCCTTTCTTTTGTTTCCAGCGTGGCTGTCAATCCGCATTGCAATGCGTCCTTGGAACAAGGTGGCAAATGAAGTTTCCTTACGAACGCCAGAAGATATTTCTCCCTTAAAAGCAGTGCCAAAGCATAAGGAGCTTCGCCAAATAGTGGACGCGATTAATATATTCCTTGCTAGGGTAAGAGAAAGCACTGAAAGGGAACGGACTTTCATTGCAGATGCCGCTCACGAGTTGCGTACTCCGCTGGCTGCAATGCGAGTCAATGTTGAGGCTTTGCAGTCCGATGTAAGCAACTTTAGTCAACAGGAATTGCTTGCAGGGATTATTCGTAGCAATAGCCGTGCTGCTCGTCTCGTCAATCAGTTGCTGGTGCTGATGCACAGTGAAGCACGCATTGACACTGTTATGGAGCCTGTACCGCTGACGACGCTAATACAAGAGCGAATGGCTGAGTTGGCACCGCTAGCTGCTGAGAGCAGAATTGAGCTTGAGTTCTACTCTCATGATGAAGTCTGGATTACAGGTGTCAGGGAACGCCTGATGTCGCTGATCGACAACTTAATTGAAAATGCTGTGAAGTACAGTCCTGAGGGCGGGCGGGTTGAGGTAGAAGTACGATCATTAGATAAATCCACTCAATTGCGTATCTCAGATGCAGGGCCCGGAATCAGGGTTGAATTGAGGGAGAGGGTGTTCGACAGATTTTTCCGTGATCCCAATCAGATACAAAGCGGGAGCGGATTGGGGCTTGCAATAGTCAAAGCGGTTGCGCAGCAACATAACAGCAGTGTTTTCCTAAGTACGTCTGCAGAAGGTGGACTCATGGTTATTGTTGATATACCAAATCAGAATTCCGTCTGAAAGAAAATGCAATTTTGATCCTAACCTGATTAGGACATTGACCAGAATAATGGAGCATAAATTGAAATATTTGTCCCTAGCTACAATATTATTTTCTATATCACTTAGCGGATGTGCCATAACCGTAAGCGATTTAAAAAATAGCAAATCATCTTTAGACGGCAGTTTCATTAGCAAGACGGGGTCCTCCGATACTTATCGAACCCTAAGGCACATGGCAAGGCAGTGTCTGGAATATCAGTCATATTCAGGAAATCCGGTCATTGTATTAAGCGAGTTCGACAGTGATAGAAAAATAGGTGAGATCAATCAAAAGCTTCTTTCAGAGGGATTGTTTATCAACAACACACTAATTGAGATAGAAAACCATGGTGGCGACAAAGCTAAAATTAGTCTGTATACAACTAAGAATATCTTGAGTACAGGCATCAGGTCACCAAATATAAGTGATATAAAGCGATGGGCTGACGGCGATAGAGCCTGCTAATATAAGACTTAGCCATACGACCAAGCATTCCGCCTGAAAATTAGCAATTACACTGAAATTGAATTTTTCCACGCTTAACTTGCATATTCATAAGTGTACAGTCGTGTTGAAAGGGTTATTCCGGAGATAGCTTTACCCGCCATGGCAGCAGTTCGTTGACACTGATCACCAGCCAGTCGGCGATGTCATTCAGCACATGATACAGGTAGTGATCCGAATCTATGCCGTTCAGTCGACAAACGGCCTATCCGTTCATTCCCTGATCACCTTCGTGATCAGAGTCGAAGAACAGTTGGGTTTTCGCCCCAGACTCACCAGCCGAAGAGAATTTCCCGCGACGTTGTTATCCAATTCCGTCAGCCATTTTCTGCATAGTATGTAAGTACCAGTCACTGATTTAGTTCTGCAAATTATGAGTGCGCGACAGCGTTTTAACTTTCCGCAGCTAACCTTCCTACGCCTTCAGGAGCGGTTTCGCCATCTATTGGCGTTGTTAGCTGAACAGGTAAAAGTACACAATCCGCAATGAGGCCGGATGGAATGATACGGCCTCATATCCAAGATTATGCCGTCTCAATGTTATCCCCTTGACCCCCAGATATACGGTGGCACATAGGCTTCCCTGCACGTATCCAGATAATCCGACCACCATTGCATCATCGCTTTACGGGCATCGAGATATTCTGCTTTATGGATGTAAGCCGCTCGAACGCTATTGCGTTCTTGGTGGCTCATTTGGCGTTCAACGGCATCCTGTGCCCATAGTCCAGATTCCATCAAGGCACTACAGGCCATTGCCCGGAATCCGTGACCGCAGATTTCATCTTTCGTGTCATAACCCATCAGGCGCAAAGCCTTGTTGACCGTGTTTTCGCACATTGGCTTATACGGATTATGATCACCGGGAAATATGAGTTCCTGATGCCCAGAGATTTCCCGTATCTGTTTCAGAATAGTGATGGACTGACGGGAGAGGGGAACGATATGCGGCGTGCGCATTTTGGCACCACGCCCGGAATAACGCACTCCAGGGATGGCTTCACGGGTAGCCGGAATGGTCCAGATTTTGTTTCTGAAATCGATCTCAGACCAACGGGCGAAACGCAATTCGCTGGAACGGATGAAAAGGTGCAGGGTAAGTGAGACTGCCAAACGGGTTAATTCTCTCCCTTGCTTGTAGTCCTCAATGCTAGCCAACAGCTCCGGCAGTCGTTCCAGTGGAAGGGCAGGGTAGTGGCGTTTAATGGGCGGGGCGTTTATCCCGTCCAGATTTGCCGCCGGGTTGTGCTCTATCAACTCCTGATGCACGGCATGACGCATGATGTTGCACATATGCTGTCGTGTTCGTGCCGCTACTTCCAGCAAACCTTTTTTCTCAATTCCTTTCAGCAGGTCGATGAAATGGCGAGTTTTTAGTTCTATGACCGGCAGGTGTCCAATTATCGGGAAGATATGGTTATTCATGCTGGCAAGCAGACGGACGGCATGGTTCTCGGACCATGAGCGGTTGCTTTTATGCCATTCCAATGCCACATGCTTGAAGGTTTTTTCTGCTGAGGAAGTAGTTCTTTCAGCAGAGCGCTGTTGTGCTGGATTGATATTCTGCGCCAGTAATTTTCGAATACCGTCACGCTGTTGACGAGCGTCGGCCAGAGATACATCAGGGTAGGCACCTAAGCCGAGGCGTGATTCTTTTCTATTGATGCGATATTTGAGATACCAGAGACGTGAACCGCCTGGATTAACTAAAAGGTACAAACCGTGAGAATCGGAAACTTTAAAGGGTTTTGCTGATGGTTTTAAGCTGCGGATTTTTGAGTCGTTAAGAGACATTTGGGGGTCACTCCGTCATCGAACCAACTTGACCCCAAATCTGACCACCAAATTCTCCCGATGCGGAGGGTAAACTGAAAATGCATCAGGAAGACTTTTCACGCTAACCTATTGAATCTGAATCACATAAGGATTCGAAAAGCGGCATGAAAACAAGAATTTGGCTCCTCTGACTGGACTCGAACCAGTGACATACGGATTAACAGTCCGCCGTTCTACCGACTGAACTACAGAGGAATCGTGTGGAGTCGTATCTTAGCGGCGAAAAAACTTTTGTCAAACATCAATTCGCCTGTTCAGGTGCAACTGCCGCTTCCATCGACAATTTGTTGTCATTTCCGACAATTATTACGGAAAATACTTTGCAGGATATCCATTTCTCAATCATCATTTGAAATGTTGTTTCAACATCTCTCACTAAGGTCTCTCTTGAACGTCACCTCCGCCGTACGCCAGGCTGTCGAACGGACATCCTGGTTTAAAAAACGTCAGCGTTATCGTGTGCTGTACTGGCGCGAAATCAGCCCTCTCGCTGTGCCCATTCTGCTGGAAAATGCCTGTGTGCTGCTGATGGGGGTGTTGAGCACCTTCCTTGTCAGCTGGCTGGGAAAAGAGGCCATGGCCGGGGTGGGGCTGGCCGATAGCTTTAACATGGTCATCATGTCCTTCTTTGCCGCCATCGATCTGGGCACCACGGTGGTGGTGGCCTTTAGCCTCGGCAAGCGCGATCGGCGGCGGGCGAGGGCGGCCGCGCGCCAGTCGCTGGCCATTATGACGCTGTTTTCCATTTTGCTGGCGGGGGTGATCCATGCCTTTGGCCAGGAGATTATTGATTTTGTCGCCGGCGATGCCACCGCCCAGGTCAAGGACCTGGCGCTGACCTATCTGGAACTGACGGCGCTGAGCTACCCGGCGGCGGCGATTGCGCTGATCGGCAGCGGGGCGCTGCGCGGCGCCGGCACCACCAAAATCCCGCTGCTGATCAACGGCGGGATGAATATCCTCAATATCTTAATCAGCAGCGTGCTCATCTACGGCATCTTCTCCTGGCCGGGGCTGGGGTTTGTCGGCGCCGGGCTTGGGCTGACCATTGCCCGCTATATTGGCGCGATAGCCACGATCTGGGTGCTGATGGTGGGCCTCAATCCGGCGCTGCGGCTGTCGCTGAAGGGCTACTTCAAACCCTTTAACTTCGCCATTATCTGGGAGGTGATGGGGATCGGCATCCCGGCCAGTATCGAATCGGTCCTGTTCAATGGCGGCAAGCTGCTGACCCAGATGTTTGTCGCCGGGATGGGCACCAACGTTATCGCCGGCAACTTTATCGCCTTTTCGGTGGCCTCGCTAATTAACCTGCCGGGCAACGCCCTCGGCTCCGCCTCGACGATCATTACCGGCAAGCGGCTGGGAAAAGGGCAGATTGGTCAGGCTGAATTCCAGGCCTGGCACGTATTTTGGCTGTCGACGATTATTCTGACGCTGATCGCCTGGGGCAGCGCCCCCTTCGCCGGCTTTATCGCCTCGTTCTACACCCATGAAGAAGATGTAAAAGAAGTGGTTAAACAGCTGCTGTGGCTCAACGCCCTGTTTATGCCGATCTGGTCGCTGTCGTGGACTTTACCCTGCGCTTTTAAAGGCGCCCGTGACGTACGCTACACCATGTGGGTGTCGATGCTCGGCATGTGGGGCTGCCGGGTGGTGGCGGGCTATACCCTGGGCATCGTGCTGGGGATGGGGGTGATTGGCGTCTGGTTAGGGATGGTGCTCGACTGGGCGGTGCGCGGCGTGCTGTTTTATTTCCGCATGGTGAGCGGCCGCTGGCTGTGGAAATATCCGCGCGTGAAGGCTTCATCGGAGGAAAGCTGAGCCGTTTGCGAGGCTAAACGCCATTTTTTGCGCAAAGTGAAGAATAATTCGGCAAACGATTCATTTTATTGAAAACAGGCTTTGACAGCGCCGGGCGTCATCGATAATATGCGCCCCGTTCACACGATTCCTCTGTAGTTCAGTCGGTAGAACGGCGGACTGTTAATCCGTATGTCACTGGTTCGAGTCCAGTCAGAGGAGCCAAATTTAAGAAGCCTGCTTTCGAGCAGGCTTTTTGCTTTTCTGTCTACCACCTTTCTTCCGTGGACAAACACCGCCGGGTCGTTTGTTTCGCTTATCCGGACGCTGACGCTCCCCAGCGGGTAACGTCAGCGTTTATCTCACGATTCCCACGTCATCGACGATTAACGGAACGGCGGCTCGTTGAAGGTGCGCAGCT
>OJKH01000279.1_pt1 | contig 25769 bp, 39 predicted proteins | sample 1596471 | NCBI WGS metagenome assembly OJKH01 (sample SAMEA4350108, study PRJEB24818) | metagenome | biome: human; feature: gut; material: faeces | place: Denmark | collected 2013-09
TGGCCGCAGAAAACATCCCCGGCAACATCAGTCGGTATCGAGAAAATGACATAGGGAGTGGAAACTGCAGGAAGTCCGTCGCTGCCTAGCGGCACCACATACGGATAAACCCGCCCGTCTGCCAGCGGCGACAGCAGGCCATAGAGATCATCTTCTGTCATTTAGCCAGCACCTCATCGATAGCCTGATTCATCCGCTGCATCGCCACCTGCGCAGCCTCTTCCATGCGGGTATCAAAGGCAGGACGAACAAACGGATGTGCTGGCGCCGTAGATGTTCCCAGCTCCACAAAGCGCCAGTAAAACGCATTCCGCTTGTTGCTGGCCTTCATGGTGTTGTCGCTGTTTCCCGTCCTGGGGTTAACGCCACGAATATGTACCCCCGATGAAATTTCACCGCGGCGTCGGCTTTTCTGCGTCACAACAACAACGTTATTCTTCAGCTTCCCGGTTTGCTCAGGAGCCCTGTCAATCACTTCCTGCCGGAGAACTTCCGCCCCGGCACGGGTCGAATCCCGTAGAACTTTGTTGTTTTCGGCTTTGCTCAGGGTCTGCAGGTCGCGGGCGATATCCTGCAACCCGGAAAAATCCAGATTCACATCAATCATTTTTCGGTCCCCTGTTTGCAGAGAATTTCCAGCCGGGTACCTTTGATATCAGGGACCGGTGGCCCGGTAACGTTAAGAACAGCACCTTTAAACGGGCCAGTGCGTACTTTCAGGCGGGAAGACGCTGAGATATCTGTACGAAAACGCACCCAGACTCGGATTGTCGCATCAGCTTGCTCTACGCCAGCGGCTAACAGCTCACGACCGCTTATCCCCTTAACCTCGGCCCAGATGGTTTTCCCATCTTCCCATTTTTCAACCGGTTGACCTGAAGGCGTTCTGGAGGTTGTGAAGTTCTGAATGGTGACCCGGTGCCGTAATCGTCCTGCCTGCATAATTCCCCCGCTTAAATACCATAAATTTTGTAAGGCTGGAGAAGTGCCTCGACAGTAAACGGAATATCTGTAGCAGCCTGACCGACAGAGACCGTTTCACGGTTTTCGTACCAGTGACCGATAAGCAGAAGCATCGCTGCTTTCACATCATCGCCAGGGAGAATTGAATCAGGATCATCTGCATACCCCTCGCTGGTTTCGGACTCATACATTTTGCGACGAGTCCATGTTTCGACATAACGAGAAGCAGCTCCGATGTAGAGGGTCAATAGTGAGTCGTCATCGGTAAAGTCAGGCTCAATGCGACAGTGCTTTTTAACCACTTCAAGTTCTAACATTATTTTTTAGCCTTCTTCTCTGGCACAGTTTCCGGCTGTTCCGGCTGTTCCGGCTGTTCCGGCTGTTCCGGCTGTTCCGGCTGTTCCGGCTGTTCCGGCTGTTCCGGCTGTTCCGGCTGTTCCGGCTGTTCCGGCTGTTCCGGCTGCGCAGAATTATCAACATCTACCAGCCGTGCATAACCTTTTTGAACCAACTCTCGGCCATGCTGTTCCAGCGTCTCCAGTGACTCGCCTTCAGTCACCACTACCCCACCAAAATAAATTGGTTTCACCGCGATAAGTTTCATCGTGTTACTCCGAAAATAGCGGCCCGGAGGCCGCCAGAAAAATTACTGGCCGCCGGAAGCCGGCACAGTAAAGGAGCCATAAATAAATGCTTCAGGGCGTTTTACTGCTAACGCCAGACGCTCTTCACAGCGAATAGAGATCATGTTTTTCTCGAAGTCGTCGCCGTTCTCCGTCGAGATCACAACGTTTGCGTCTTCGCGGTCGAAAAGCTGTGCCGCAGCATTAAATGCACCTGTCAGGAACTTGCCCTGGAAAGCTGCTGCTTCAGTGGCGACAACCGGAAGCCCCCACAGCGTCGGCCCCGTCAATGCAGCCGGGTTCGCCAGGATATAGCGCCCCAGGGTGTCTTTAGTCAGTTCGATTTTCGCCCAGTCCATGAAGTGCAGGACGTGACCGGATGCAGGGAATCGGGCAAGTTGAGCCTGAAGCATTGCCAGGCGCAGATCGTCAATACCGTTCTGCTGTTCAACGGCAAATGCCGCGCTGTAAGCCGTGGCCTGCGGCACGATGCCATGGAGGTGAGCGCCAGTGCCATCACCAAACAGAATCTCCTGTTCTTCGACGTACTTAAGGCCGTAACGCATTTCCGCATCAATCATGGACTGCAACTGGGCGAAGTCGTCCAGAATCTGCTTGGATGCCTTGAACATGTGCGCGATGGTTGTCACTGGAGTGATTTTCGGCGTGAACTCAATATTGCTGTACGGCTTGGTTGTGTTCTCCGGTACCGCTGCCGCAGCATTGGTAAAGCCGGTCTGCTGCACCCAGAAAATGGCCGGTGAACCCGTACGGCCTGGCGCAATAAGATCGCGAATAAATAACCGCTGCTTTGGCGCTACATCAATACCCGGCAGTCGTTGTGGTTCAACAACCCCCTCAGGAACGTCACTGGAAATCAGAGCAGCTTTTACAGGAACAGAAATACGCTTGTTCCCTTCGATGCTGGACGACAGAACTTTAATGGCTTCAGCAGAGATAACCTGCTGGCCGACAGTTTCAATAACCTGTTTTGCATTTGCCAGCGGCATCTGTGCAACATGCTGCTCCAGTTCGCCCAGCGCTGCTTTAAGAGTCTTTTCGGCTTCTTTCAGCGCATTAAACTCAGTCGCCATTTTGTCCACGGTTTCTTTGGTTTCCGCCGACAATTTGCCGTTCTTTTTCGCTTCAGTCAGCGCTTCTTCCGCTTTGGCGTTAAATTTGCCGGTTGCTTCTTCAATGGAAGCGGTGACTTTTTTCAGAATCTCGTTTACATCAGACATACATGGTCCTTATTTGACTAACGCCGCAAGAGCGCTTTCAAGTGAATTGAGGGTTTCAGGTTTGATATCTTCGGCAGCGCCCGGCTTACCATCGGGATCGGTAACAGCGCCCGGCGTGTTACCTGTTAATGCTTTGATTAATTTCCGGCGCTCGGACCGGGGGGTATTTGTTTTCGCCAGCAGTGCATCAAGTTTGCGAAGCGCAGCTGCAGGTGATTCGTCGCCGTCGCTGACCGCATCAGCAGAAAGCAGGCTGTCTGCTAGTCCCTTCGCCACAGCATCGCTGCCACCGATATAACTTTCGGCGTCCATTAGTTTCTGAACGGCGGCAATATCAAGGCCGGATCGCGCCGCGTAAATATCAGCCATTGCGGTATCGAATGGCTCCAGTGACTGCGCCAGTTCAGCGAAGTCATGGCGGTTTCCCATCGCGTACAACCAGCAGTTATGGATCATCAGAAAGGCACCGCGGCCAATCTGAATATCATCCCCGGCCATCGCTATTATTGAGGCGGCACTGGCGGCAATGCCCAGCACCTTCACCGTTACATGGCCTTCGTATTCGCGGAGAAGGTTATAAATAGCCAGACCTTCGAACATGTCGCCACCCGGCGAGTTGATATTCACCGTAACGTCTGCGCCGTTCATCGCCCGAAGCGCACCGGCAATACGTTTAGCTGTTATCCCTTCACCCCAGTAGTCCTGCCCTATAACATCAAAAACAGAAATAGTGTTATCGTCAGTAGTCGCCGCCTTGATCCCACCGTCCCAGCGGTCCAGTGCGGACGGTAATGTTTCACAGGTAACGCGCGCGCAGGGGCGACCCGCCGGCGCCACCGGAAGTTGTTTTTTGCTCATCAGGAAAGTGCTCCTAAGCGGCCTGTTTCAGCGGAGATTGTTCAAAGGAAATGTCGGGGAATACGTGGTTATGCAGTTCTCGCAAAGCCAGCGCCTGAACGGCAGGGTTGCTGCTTTCGAGATTTTTCAGTTGCGTCAGGTTGAGCTGAACGGTGTAAATATCGCCCCCTTCTATCGGCGGCATGTTCTCAAGACGGCGAACGTCATTGCGAGACATCCAGCCATTCTGCAGTGCGCTGGTATAGTAAGCAGCACGACCAGCGCTATCGGCGCGCAGAAGCCCTTCAACGGAGAACTCAGCAAACAAGTCCTCATCACTGTTCAGAAGACAACGCGATATTTCCTGCTCAATATTGACCAGGAGAGGACGCAGGGTATGAGTCAGGAACAGCATGTTCATCCCTTCAAGACTCGAAGCCCAGCTGGATTGTTTTGTCGTATGGCCGACCATAAATGGCGGTACGCGAAACCAGCGACAAATTTCCTCAATACTGAATGAACGGCTTTCAAGGAGTTGCGCGGCCTCCGGGTTCATAGTGACATTCTGGTAAGTCAGTTCATTTTCCAGAACCATCAGTTTCCCGGCGTTTTTAGAACCAATAAAAGACTGAAGGTTTTGACGCAATCTTTCTCGCTGTTCCTTATTAAGCGCCGTTTTTGAAGACAGGAAACCGGTACTTTGCAGGCCATTTTCGAAGATTTTTGCCGCGGCTTCATCAACCGACATAGCAGCGCCGAAAACGTCAACCCCGGCCATTGTCGGCATCATCCCGCACACACCATCAAGACCAAATCCGCGGATATGCATCATCCGGTCTACTGGAATGATCCGCTTAACGCTATTTTCCGTGTATGTATACTGTAACTTCCCGCTATCGAGTCGCTTTACAACCATATTCTGCGGAAGTAACGGCACCAGCGAAACCAATTTGCTGCCGATATATAGCTTCTCGACAAATGCATTACCACGCAGGCAAATACTGGCCACAATCATCAACATGAAACGGGAAGGGGTCATTTCCGGGTTAGGACGCCTGCATAATATCTGGTAGGCGGGATTGTTCTGGGCCAGCTTTCGCGATCCATCAGCCTGCCGCTCGTAAATTTTAAGCGGAAGCGTGGAAACTGACTCACTTAAGAGTCTTACGCACGCCCAGACAGCAGAAAGCCGGATAACTTTGTCAGCGGTAACCACTTTTCCGCTACTGCTGGTTCCGTACCACTCCCGCCAGAATTCACCGGTCGTCAGGCTTATGGGAACACCAAGCCAGTTTAAAAGAGCGCTCTTAACACGCCCTGGTTGCTGTTTATTCTTAGCCATCAGATACCCACTATGATCGGATCGTCAAAAAAGCCCTCTATATCGCCATCATCAGGCTCATAACCTTCTGCAGCACCAATTGCCATCGCCGACGCAACCACACCGTCTATTCGACCAGTACTCTTTTTCTTGGCGAATATGCGGTTTTCTTTTTGGTCGGCTTCGGTTACGGCGGAAGCAGCGTTCCATCGGAGGCAGGGGTTTGTTTTAATAATGATTACGCCATCATCGAGCATCTGTTCAAAAAGTTCGATGGAATGAGGCATCCACAGTCCGGAATCCTGCGCCTTGTAGTATCCCTGCCCGTGAGGTATCAGCGGTACTGATACAGAAGCGCTCTCTAATTCCGGCTCAAGATATTTTATGCGGTACTGGTCGAAGGCGATCGCCTTGATATCGAACATCATGGAAAGATCAGCAATGCGCTCAGCAACAAAGCCATATTTCACCGCTTTTCCGGGAGTGGTATGAATATGGCCTCCCCGTTCCCATGCGTCGTAAGGTACGCGGTCTGTTTTCGCTCTATCCAGCAAAGTATCTTTTGGTGTCCAGAACTCCACCAGCAGCTTTCTTTTTTTAGGGAAAAAGAGCGCCAGAGACGTAAGGTCGCGAGTTCCTGAAAGGTCCAGGCCGCCATAACATTCTTCTCCCTGCAGCTCCTGCAGGTCAAAGTCCTCTTCGCACCCCATCCACACATCGCTACTCATCCATGGGTTATCGGCATCCACCCACTGACAGAAGTTTAACCGCCGAACAATGCTTTCCTTCGACGGCATCCCCCGAGCCTGAGTAACCTGCTCACGCAGGTAGCGATCGGTAAAAGTATGACCAAGAGAGGGGTTTGCTTTTTTCCAGCAGGACTCGTCCTTGAATGGGTCTTCTCCTTCGTCCAGGGAGCAAATGAAAGAAAAGAAACTGTCATCCTCAATCGAGCCTTCGGCAACTTTACGCCCATACTCGTGATAGTCGTAGCAGACGCTGGTTTTGTCGTGGCCGCTGTTAGTGATCATGAAAATCAACGCCTGGCGACGACCTTTCGTCCCGGCGCGCATCATTTCCACAACCTGGTTGTTTTTGTGCTCGTGAATTTCGTCAATCAGTGCACAGTGTGGGCGTGGCCCTGACTGCCCATCATCCGAACTGATAGGCCGGAAAAATGAGCCTGTCTGAAGAAATGCAAGGTTCCACTCTTTCCCGGCACCGCCTGATTTATTTATTCGCTGTGCTAACGCAGGGGACTGATCCACCATCGCGACAGCATCACGAAAAAGGATCATGGCCTGGTCTTTTTTCGTTGCTGCTGCATATATCTCGGCACGAGGCTCCTTATCTGCTGTTAGACAGTAAAGCCCCACTCCGCCAGCCAGTGGTGATTTGCCGGAACCCTTACCAGATTCAACGTACACCATGCGAAATCTACGATAACCATCCGAGTTCTTCCAGCCGAATATCGACCCTACAATAAAGCACTGCCACGGTAGCAGGTTGAAGGGTTTACCTTCATGCTCACCGCCGTTGAGCTTCAGTACCTTAGCAAAAAAGTCGATGGCGCGCTGCGCCGCTGCAACATCCCATACCAACCCGCGAGCATGGCAGGATTCCAAATCTTTGAGATGTCGCTTACAGGAATTCCTGATGTCAGGCCCGGCGATTTCTTTGCCGGAGTCTACATCCCGCGCATATTGCGTGGCGGGATCAACCGAAGAACTGGTTGAGCGGGTCTTTTTCTTTTTCTCCACCATCCACTTTCACCTTCGTTCTGGCGGCCGGAGTCAGACCGAATTCAACCAGGTAACTTTTAAAACGTCGATCAGCATCCGCCAACATTGCTACTGCCGGGTTAGCCTTAATCAAAAAACCGCCCTCGGTCTGCACGGTGTAAGTTCGCCCCTCGTCAGCAATAGTCAGGCGAAGCTGCAGAATGTCGGCGTAAATATCACAGAGTCGTTCGAGCGCCAGCGTATCGGCAATGGTTAAAATGCCCATGCCATCCAGCAGCACGGTCAGCTTCCCCCACGCCACCTTTCCCCAGTCAGTGAGGTGCTCTGGAGGGCTTGGTATTTCTCGTGCTGGCGATGGTTCTTTGTCGTTAAGTTTGCGTTTGCCCGGGTTGCCGGTAACCACTTTGAGGTGGGTCGGTTTCGGGCGTCGTCCTGCCATCGGAACCTCCCGGAAAAAAACTTTTCATTTCGCGGTTGTGCACAAAAAGGACTGGCGGCGGTCATTTGGGTTCGAGGTTCTGAACTTTTGACCCGCCCCTCCCCCTCAGATGAGAATTGATATCATTTGATTCAAAATGATTTCATTTGCAATCATTCCCCCGCAAAAAATGAGATTAAATATCATTTAAACCAATGTGAGTTAGGATCCAGGGGCATTCCGCTCTCATCACAACCGATGACGGTGCCACGCTTCTCCATTCGCTGCTTCGTTGAGTCGTGGTGCTGCTTGCACAGCCCTTGCCAGTTCTTCCGGCTCCAGAAAAGCTTTTGCGCCTTCGCTATTTCCTGGCTGTCACCAGAGCGCAGAGCCTCTTTCAGTTTGTGCGGGATGATGTGGTCAACCACCGTTGCCGCTGTCACCCTGCCTTGCTCCTGGCACATGACGCACAAGGGGTGCGCACGTAGGAAGATAAGACGCTCTCGGTCCCACTTGCTGCCGTAGATACGGGGCTCTTTGTTCACGTAATCGCTCCTTGAGCATTATCACAGGCGCTCAGCGAGTGCCTGCTGTAATGCCTTAGCTCGCCTGTTCTGCGATGGTATCAAACAGCGCCAGCGCCTCGGTCGACTCCTGAACTGCTTTGATGGTCCGCGCCACCACTTCGGATTCAGTTGTCACGCGACTGTACTGCTGGATGAACAGCTGATATTTGAGCTGGCTATCCTGGACGAACTCAATCGCCTTAGCAGCGGCCGCGGTGTCGTAGTTCAGGGTGGAAAGCAGATTCAGTCGAATCTGTTCTGCCGGTGTGATCTCTGCCATGTTTTACCTCTGTGCGATGTGGGGAGCCACTCTTATGCTCTTGATTTGCTGTCAACCGTCATTGCAGTGCTTATCACAGCAGCCTGAGCGGTCGGTAATTATGCTTGCATATCCGCGCTTACGACATGTGGGGGAATTAACGGTGGCATCGGTTACTGCTTAGCATTCGAGGTGCAATAAAAAGCCCCGCATAAACGGGGCTGTAGATTCAGATAAATGGTTTGGCTACTGATAGCTATCTGCAAAATGCCCTTCGATCTGAGATCTGACATCAATAGCGTCGTCTAACTTTAAAGAATCATAGCCCTTAATATGGAAATGAGGTTCATATGCATAAATAGTAATAAACGCATATGACCCTTCATCTCCTGAGAAAATCTCATATTTGACGCGTGAAAGACCGGCACCAACTAACATGTATGCATCCAGAAGCTTATGGGTGTTCATCATCCATTCCTTTTCCTTTAAAAATCCTTACCAGCATACATGCATTCGATGGATAACGGCAGCAATACATCCTTGAAGACTTCGAAAAGAAACCTCAGCGTCAGTGAGTTAATACCCACACAGCCATCCAATAATTCCAAAAAATAAAGCGGCAAGTAGCCAGCCAAGTGCAGTTTTCTTCATTAACACTCCGTAAAATGCTATAGACATCCCTAGACAGAGCGTTATAAAAACTGGCCACATAGTCAATAACAAAAACAAATAACTGACTAACCCACTATTAATAGTTACATTCACCACTAACTTAACCCTGACGTTCTAAATATGAGCTGTGTCTCCTGACACCATGCAATCTGCTCTTTCTGGTGAACTATAGCATTATCAACGATACTCAGTGAATGCTTGATGCCTTAGCCGCTGAGCTCCGTTAACTGATTTACACCTGCTACGCTTGTCATATCCGGAGTGTTATCTAAACTATCTTATGACTTTGCTCTGCCATGACAAAGTCCACTGTTCTATCCGTGAGCTCAGGGATGAGCCACTCCCTGTAGTGTCAGACCTTCTATTTTTACTCAAAACAAGTAGTAAAATGCCTCACAATCTGACTAAACTCCGACATTGGCTGCCCCTGCAGCACCCCGTAGCTTTGGGATTTCCTCCACGGGGTTTTTATCAGGTTTTAACCCGATTTTTCGGTTTAGCATTATCGAAGCCCCTTAGCTCAGGAGCTTCTGTAATGCCTACTGCTGGACCCTGTGTTCGTAACGGGAAATGGTCTTGCCGTTTGCGTTCATCACATAGGCCACCTCCCCCTGCTTCAGGAACAGGTTCTGGTCCATTCCAGACACTGAGATACTCTGCTGATTGGGGTTGAAACCAACGCTCAGGCCGCTATGGATTTCTTCGCCACCATCTGATGACATTACTTTTACTGTTAACATGATTCTTCTCCTGCTTCTGGCAATAAAAAAGGCCGCCATTGGCGACCTTGGTTAGATTCATACTAATTGTCAGGACGTATGACACGCATAACAGCAATAATAACAGCCATTTGATTGCGTGTAGGTTTTCTTGGCTTCGCGCACAGCTGGTGAACACGATTCAAATATCCCAAGGAAAAGCCTGTTTTCAACTGCGGGTAATCTGGCACAGGAACTTACGTGTACCTCATGATCACCATTTGACTGCGCATTTTTATTAACATAATAATAATTACCCATAGGTATTGCCCCAGAGCGATACTGCCAATTGCAGCAGCAACACTTTATCCACTGGCAACCCCTTAATTAAGATTAGTCTTAAAAAAGTATGAGAATTGTCACTTTAATTTCTGGCAGTTGACTACTACTGCTTTGTTGTGCGCCAGAATGTCGCGCTTGGTCTGCTTATCCAGCACGTCGATATCGTGGTCGGTCAGGTAGATGATCCGCACCCAACTGCAGGCCGTATCAACGACTACCGGGGCGGGTAAACTTTTCGCGCAGCTCGCGATCAACAAAGTCATCGCCCATACGCTTAACGTCTTCCTGTACATCACTGGCCCCTTTCGTGACTTCAGCACGGCGTTCTGCCGCGGCGACAGTAGCAGCGGCGTTTTCTTCGGTACGCTGCTGATCGGCTTTGGCTTCCGCCTTACTGGTCCCGCGAGCATGGCCGATACCGAACGCGCCAGCTATAGCGCCCAGGATGACAACCACCAGCCCCGCGATAATTTCAAAGCTCATTGCTGCGGCTCCTTCAGTTCTTCGGCCTTAGCTTTCAATGCTGGCTGGCGTACGTATTGCGAAAGCACCGCCAGCACCACCAGCGCAGGGCTAATCAACGCAACAATGTTTGGAGGCAGAATGTTTTTGATATCCGGCGGCAGCATCGCCCAGGCGTGCAGCGCAGCATCCGGGAACGACTGCGCCCACATGCCAACCAGCGCACCGATAGCCCCCAGCTTTACAGACCACGTTTTCAGCAGCAGGCTGGCATGGGCAACGAACTCCAGCCGGGTATATTTGCGCAGCAGTAACAGAACGAGCACAGCCACCACCACGAGCAAAGCGAAGATGATCATCTTCATAGCACGCGTTCCTTAACCCAGCCGTAGAGGAAATCCTCGTTGGCTTCGCGGCCCTCCGCCAGTTCGAGGTATCTGGCGCCCTGGCTGCAGTTCAGCGCGCGTAACAGAACCTGTTCCCCCTCTTTCCCGCGGGCTGAAAGATATCCCTTAAGCGCAGTGATGGTTCGGGGGCCAATGGCGCCATCCGGGATCAGATCGGGATACAACTTCCCACGCATGTTAAGGGCAGTGAGCCAGCGCTGGAAAAACTTACTTGCAACCGATGGCCCCATGTTCACGCCAGTGTCGCAAAGCTCATCTGCCAGTAACGTAGATAAACTTGCCACCTGATCGAATCGGGGGCCGGTCCAGTAATCGCTGAGCAGAATTTGCTTTGCTGTTTCCCTGGGCAGGTTTCTCATATCACCGGTGTAACCATGTGCTCGAGCTGTGGTCTGCGTGATGCCCCAGCGGGTCGGCCCGCCTTTATCCGACGGATGATCGACATAACCACCCTCTTTGCCGAGGATCCCCTCGATAGTCTTGTCTGCTGTCATTGTGCTTTCACTCCGGTGATTCGTTCCCAGAAATACGTGAGCGCTACGGAACCCATAGCACCACTAATACCGGCAGTAGCCAGTATCATGTAAATACTCAGTCCACCTTCAATGCTGATGAGCCCACCAATGACCCCGGTAAAAGCCGAAACCACAATCTGCGCAAAAGCATTTATCCAGCTCCATTTTGCTTTGCCCTGCTTCACATCCATCAGGAATCGGACAAGACCGCCCCAACCAGCAATGATCAGCAGAGCCAGCCAGGTGATTCCGGCCATGCTCTCTTTGTCTTGCATATGCTTTGCCATAGGTTCACCTCCGGGTTAACGGGGTGCTGTGTGAATAAAGGGGTCAGGCCCATCGGGCTGATTTAACAACGAGCCGTATCGAAGATGGTTGCCATGAGCCTGAAATGAAAAAGGCCACGCAATAGCGCAGCCCTGTTTATAGTGGTTTACTTATTAAGCAATAATAATTATCATTTCCGAATCCAGTTCAAAAACGCCTGGATCATTCATAACCTTTATTCACCTGATTGGGTAGCCCGTTCTCTAGTGCGGGCTTTTTTTTCCTCTACACTGCACCCACAACGATAAAACATTCTCTCAGCAAATTTCCTCTGTCACCCACCCGTGCAGGGGATTTTTTCATCCAAAGAAAAGGCCCGCCGAAGCGAGCCTGCCACTGCTGTTTCTATTATGAGATGGTTGTGGTGCCGGGTGCCTCCCGGTGAGTCATCGCTCAGCGTCGACGACCCGCGATAACTGATATGACTTCCAGATGGATCCTGCTGAGACGCCCCGCCGCATAGGGGGATTCACCACATTAGCAATTTATTATCAAATTGGTCGTGCAGTCAAATACCAGGTTCACATCATATAGTTATAGAAGAAAATCATAAAAAAAGGCCTGCGGCGAGCAGGCGAAAGTATGTTAATTCAAAGAAATGTGTGTGAAGCCGAATTGCTTCGGAAGACCGTTGGCTTGTCATACCGTGGCCTGCGGACTTTTAATTCCATCTTTGGCTGACAAATTCCGCCCCAGAACTGGAGATTACCGGGTAACTTCACGACAAACTTTTTACCTTAAATTAACAATCATGAAACCTACCATTTTTAGTGGGTTAAGTTGCTAATGGTTTTATATAGCGCTATTCCGGCCGGGGTTGTGCACCTAAAGGTGCGCCCGGGAGAAGTAGCTTTTAACATCACGCCCTTCCCGGGAATGGCGTGCTGATTCGTGATCAAGCGCAGGTCTCCAGTGCCTGCTCATGGCAGCATATCCACCTAATAGCTATTGTTGAATAAAAAAACTGCGGTAGTCTCGGGGAGTTTACTAATGCATAGAATAAAATTTAAATGCCCAAGCTGTGGTCAAGGACTCACTTTACGCCGTGGAGGCGCAGTTAAGAATATAAATGATATCGAAGCAAGCCCTTGCAGCAATTGCGGAAGATTAATTCTCATAAATGACATCATCGAGCAAGTACGTAATAAACCTGGGAAGCTTGTACAGGGCCTTATGAGAAAGCGTTTCAGGTAGCGGGGAAAATATCACTTCATTACCGCAGGAGTCACTAGCGGGAGGGGATTCCCCTTACTCCCTTCATTGTTATAACTTCATCACCATGGGCAGAAAAGCAAAAACCCCGCCGAGGCAGGGTTTCGATGATTAAGCTGTGTGTCGAAGTGACCACTCTTAACACAATAATAGGTAAAATTCGTAACGAAAAGCTTTTTATGCAACTTTTACAACTCGATTTCGCTGCGTCCAGTCGTCCATTTCTAGTGTCGCTCCTGACATGATGATGCAGGCATCAATAAATGTTTCTGCAATCATCAGTTTCTGTCTGATTTTACCCTCAGAGCACTTCTCCCAGCGGGAAATTGTGGATTTCGAAACGTCATACATGTAGTGGAGCATAATAAGCTTAAGCTCATCATGGCGCCCGGTCTTACCCAACATACCCACTGCGGTATCAACAATGATGCCGTCGTTATCACAGCAGGACGGGCGGGATTTTCCTGCCTGAGGGATGAGTCCTTTGAATCCAGCGCCAACCGGAGACCAGTCAACCCGAGAACCTTCGTTAGAGGCCCATGCCCCCCAACGTTCAAGAACCAGTTGAATATCACGCATTGCTGTTATCTCCCATGTGGTCGCTGATATGCATGCCCTGAGGGCTAAAATGTTTGAGAGAAGCTTCCAGTTTCATGCTTTCCCCTCAGCGTCCACGTTACCCAAAAAATCAGGATCACCGCCTAACTTGGCTACCTCATTTTTAAGAATGATATTTTCAAGTATCAACGCACCAACCTCATTGTTGAGATGAGATACTTTCCGCTTTAACTCCAAATATTCATCGGGACTAATCAATTCCTGAAGCTGGCTTTTTGCAAAGATAAATTCTTCGAACAGGGCCACATCAACACCACCGAACGATAAGGGATCATCAGACTCCTGCTGGCTGACCTGTGCTTTCAGGCACTGATAGTTCTCGATTGCTTCTTTTAAAACCTCGTTTTTCATACTCAGTACCTCGTAACGTTATCAGTGTCCCACTCAATATCGAGTTCGCTTTGTTGTTTACCGACCAGGTAGTTAAACGGCCCCTTATCACCTTCAAGAAACTGATGTGACCGGGCGTCAAAGGTGGCGCCGATGTCACCAATCCACCCCTCTCCCTCTCGCTGTTTCAGCAGGCGTATCATTGAGGCTGGCATCTGGATAGCGGTCTGCTCATCCTTGTCCAGACTCTCATACCCCATGCGTTCAGCTTTGCGCTGTGCCAGTTCTCTGGGGATGTTGCGCCAGACGGCCATAACGTTGTCGGGCATGTCGGTTAATGCGCCCGTGCCTTTGACGTCCATTTTTCCTGTTGGCGCCGCTTCGTTGGTTTTACGGGCATGCGTTACCAGCAGAACATGGCAGTTATGTTCGTTTTTGAAGTCACACAGGGCGTCGATAAATTCTTTCTGACCGCCGTAGTCCTCCTCATCAAGACCGCACTTAGCAAGGTTGTCGATCACAAACAGGTCAATCCCATACCGACGCCGGGCATAGGCGAAAATTTCCAGCAGGCGTCCGGCCTTCGCGGTGCCGGTGAGCTTGAACACCCACAGACGATCAGAGAGCCACTCGTTGGTCATGATTATTTCTTCTCGCTTTGGCGAGGCGGTGCAGATGGTCTGGCGGGTCAGGCGAGCAAGCATTTTCCCCGGTTTCAGTTCAAGAGAGGCGACGCACGTCCGGACATCCTGACTCATCGCATCTACAGCGATATGTCCAACCAGTTCCGTTTTACCGTGGCCGTTCACCCCGTTAACCAGAGTCAGCTCGCCGGCGCGGAACTTGAAATTGCTGTTCAATGACGCCCATGGGCTTGTGAAAAGGCCGACATCGCGATGTTCGAAAGCATCAATGGTTTCCTGAAGCAGATCGCCAGCGGAGCAAAGTTCGTCAGGATCAAAGAATTTTGCCGTACCCAGGCAGTTCCAGACATCATCCTCGCTCATACCGACCATCAGGCATTCGTTGATATCTTTGTTCGGCAGCTCAACCATGCGGCAACGGTGCTCACCCAAGCGGCGGGCGATTTCTTTCGCGGCTTCGCGTCCAACTTCGTCATTGTCCAGACTGAGCCAGATTTCGTCGAAGCGGTCCAGGTTGTGATACTCGTACTCGATCCACTGCTGTTTGGCGCCCTTCCCACCGCCGAACGGCACCGACAGCGCACAGATACCCAGTTGCGAGTAGGTCATGCAGTCAATTTCCCCTTCGCACAACACAACTGCGCGGGCTTTGGCGTCCATGGCCTGCCAGCCAAACAGGCTCGGCTCACAGTCAGCCTCAGCCATAATGAGCTTTTTCCCGCCAGGACGTTCGATACCGATCCGCTTCACCTGCAGTAGTTCGCCGTTGCGGATGTACGGATACGCCACCGCCGCCACTTCTCGGTTTTCATCGTGGTACCAGACCACCGCATCAGAAACGCGGAACTGGTCAGCAGTCTCGCGAGTGATTCCGCGCGAGGCCAGATAGTCGTAGCAATGGTTCGCTTTTTTCACGCCCTTTTTCGTTGGCCGTGAGAATGTTTTTTTCTTGGCCTCGAAGTGATGATCGTCATCTTTCAGGCCCAGGAATTCTTTAGCCTCACGCATGGCGTCATGCAGCTGGCAGTTGCGCACCAGCACCCACAAATCGAGCAGATCGCCGCTGTCACCGCTGGCAAAATCTGACCAGGCCTTTTTTCCACTCAGATTGATTTTTAGGCTTTTCCCCGTATCTCCGTTGGTATTACCCGCGCACCACTCTTTACCTTCCAGATGCCCGCGAGGCAGCAGATATTTCGCCACCCTCTCGGCGTTGTCCCACAGTTTTTCGGATAGTTCAGCCGGGCCCATTAGATACTCCGTAAATCAAATTTGTTAAAACACCACGTCACTAATCCCTCGCGCAGAAAGCCGCGGTTATAACCAGCAGCCAGCATGCGTTTCAGGATGGTTTTCATGGGCGGTTAGCTCCACGCTTCAGGCGGTCAATGGCGGCCTGATTGATAAACACCTCGGCGGAGCCGTCGTTGGATCTGGCATACCAGGCACCTGTCGCGCCACCGTCGCTGGCGGGCCTGCCCGACGCTGAAGCGTCAGCTGGTTTTTGATCGTTCCATCGTTCACCGTTGAGGTATGACGTTGGCAGAAGTTTGTCGAAGCCCAACTGCTGCGCCTCCGCCCTGATCCGGATATCCTCAGCCAGCATGCCAGCGAACTCTTCAGCCGTTCCCCGGGTTGTTTTTTTCCAGTCGCGGTATTTTGTTCGGAATGCCGTGCGGGCTTTGACCTTTGCGTCCTTCCTGAGCCCTGCCCCCCAAAAAATATTCTCGAAGGCGACGTCGACCGGATCTGGTTCACCAGTTCCGCCAGTTTTGCCTTCAGGAACCTCCTGTGCAGGCTGGTCCTTCTGACCATCAGAACAATCGCCACCAGTCCGATCCGAATCGGACATAGTGTTTTGATCTTGTTCTTTCTCTTGCTCTTGTTCCTGCTCTTGGCTTGCAAGCCCCTTCGAAGCCCCTTCCGGTTCGGACTCATTTTTATCAACGTCTCCCCGGCGAACTGTCATGTGATAATGAATCTGGTATTTATCGTAAAACATTGACAGAAAAGGATTATCAGGCTGTGCGTTGTACTCATTTTGAACGCCGGGGCAACGCTTATCCTTTGGGCTTAGGTTGCTACCGATTTGATGAGCGGCCATTTCCGGCACCCAAACCATCTCGGATTGCTCGTCGTAGTGACAAAAACCGGCTTTGATGGCACTTGCAAGCCCCTTCGAAGCCCCTTCCATGCCCAAACCAGTTTCATGCGCAATGAACATAAGGGGCATGTAATACAGCCCAATCATGTTGGCGTGAGGATTAGTTAACAGGTAAAGAGAAACCAGCTGAGCCTCTGCGCCAGCTGAACGTAATGACTTTCCTGTTCGCCCAATCCAAAATTGAGGAGACACTTTCCCGTAATCACGCATCTTCCTGCTCCTGAGCCCTCGTAAAATACTGTTGAAACTTCCAGACAGGTTGCATGCACTCATGTGGATAACCCGGTCTGGTGAAATAAACCTGCTGCTTTTCGCGATCCCACCCGGTGACGTGCACGACAATACCCCGAGGATCGTGATACAGCCTGTCCAGCGCCTTAATACCGCCCGTTTCTGGAAACATTCAGCTCACCAGCGCTTGATTTGTAATCGGATTATCTGGTGTCACTTCATGCCTCGCCTGCATTGTCGAGCCATGTCACTCTCCTTGCGTTGGGTGCGGGAATAACGTAGGTAGATCAGGGCGTAGCTCATGTGGTTTCACCACTCCATTTACTGCATTGGAGACCGCAACCGCATGGACAGGGGACACCTTCTTTATCCCCCTGACCCACTTCCAGACAGCTCCTTGCGTAACGCCGATCTTCTTAGCAAGCGAACTTTGACCACCAGCAACGTAAACGGCTTTCGCCATTGGGGAATCAAAAACCTCATCACTCATAACAAATCCCTTAGTATTAATATTAGAGATATAAAATAATACCAAAGGAATAATTAATCAAGTATTATCCGCTTGCCACATTTAATCCCGTGGTATTAAATATGCACAGAAACCGGAGATACTAAGATGAACACACTTGCAGAAAGGCTCAGGTTGGCAATGGCTCATGCCGGGGCCACCCAAAGCCAATTAGCGCACAGGGTCGGAGTAAGCCAGGGAGCTATTCAAAAGCTCACCTCAGGAAAAGCTCAGTCGAGCGGAAAAATTGTAGATATAGCCAAAGCATTGGATGTAGATCCCGTATGGCTAAGCACTGGTGAAGGCAGCATGGGACCAGCAAAAACCCCTGAACAACGGATGTTTGGTATAGACCCATGGGATAAACATACCCCACTTGAGGATGATGAGGTAGAAGTGCCTTACTTGAAGGATATAGAGTTCGCATGTGGAGATGGCAGCGCGCTCAATGACGATTACAATGGCAAAAAGTTAAGATTCTCCAAAGCTACATTGCGAAAAGTCGGTGCAAACAGTGATGGGGATGGTGTTCTATGCTTTGCTGCTCACGGCAATAGCATGGAACCAGTGATCGCAGACGGATCTACCGTTGCCATCAACTGCCATGACAAACGTATCATTGATGGTAAAGTTTATGGCATTAATCAAGGTGGATGGAAAAGGTTAAAGATCCTTTATAGATCAGGCCCTGACAAGGTAACAATCAGAAGTTACAACTCTGATGAATACCCTGATGAAGAGGTCGATATGGATAGCCTAGAGGTGTTAGGACGACTGTTCTGGGTCTCAACTATATTCTGATAATCTCTTCAAAAAACATCCAGCCGACGATTCTGTCGGCTTTTTATTACAAAAATAATCTTCAATAACAGATACATAAGAAAAGTATTATTCTTTTTGTATTAATACCATTGACCTTTAATTAATACTTAAGTATTCTCATTTCATCGGCAGACAACGGAGCCAGTAAGATGAGTAATACCACACCACAGATCCAGGCTATCCCGGCATTTGATATCCATGCAAAGCTTAAATCACTCAATGAATGCTGGTCTTTTGCTATCCGTACGCAACCTCATAATCATGGTTATGATTTCGAGTTTTGCACTCGCTTTATTCCAGATTTAACATTCGCTATATACAAGCGCATTGGTGATTATTTCGTGCTGGTTGATTTCTTTAGCTCATACGATGAAGCATGTGATGAGGCGAAGGATATTCTCTATATTTATCCAGAGATCAGAGAGCTGGTATTAAAAGCCACATCCACTTTATGACTAAGCAATAAAAAATATTCTACCGAAATTAACTTAAAAACCCGAAAGGATAAAACGGCTTAATTGCTGAGGCATCACTCATTTTGAGGAAAGTGTAATGAATATTGCATCCCGTAAAAAAGATAATCTTGAAATAACAATGCGTACTGATTTCCCTGTACTCATTGAAGTAAGTGGAGCACTCAGGACAGCACAGCACGCAGATGCGTACGCCAATCAACTCAGGGATGAGTTCAATGCATTGCTCTTTGCTGTGATAGCCAGAACAGATAAGCATGTCGCCGGTAGATTTACCAGTCTGCTCAATGAGCTTTGCGTTATGACTGGTTCCACAGTGAAAAATATTAGAAAAGGTCGCTAAATATGACATTCATCGTCGACCGAAATGCATATAAAGCTGCCCTGCTTTATGCAGCTAACGGGCACGAAATAATAGCGGGCCTTTATCTGCGTAAAGCCTACGGGAGGTAATTATGGGTATGCAGCGCCGCCAAGATATTCAGTGCGTCACCATTAAGGCTGAGCAACTTAACTTCCTTATGCAGACAATTTTCACACATCACAAGGACTTTGACTGCCATCAACTTGATGGGGTTTTAGGTCTTGCATATGACCTTGCTGGCGAGGTCTATTCATGGATGGAAAAAGAGGAAAAGATTGTACAGCAAAATGAAGAACACAAAAGAAGGGGTAATTAGATGAGTAACTTAATTACTACCTATCGCCGCCGAATTTTAAAAGCAGCCTTGTTACGCCACCAGCGAAAGACTGGGAGTAGCTTACTTGTCATTAAGCTCAACAAGGGTGGGATTAGTACTATCGAATTAACTGAGATTCTTCTTGATGGATTGTTGCGGAAATTCGAGCGACTGGCGCTCGGTGAATACGGAAATGTAGAAGGTGTGAAAGCTCTTAAGGGAATTTACAGCAACTCTGTTGATGTTAATGGCAGCGGCGAATTCCTCACAGAAAGCGGGAAAGAGTTAATCGACGAGCTTATTTCTGAACTGGTGGAGTTCGTCAAAAAGCAGAAACCAGTTACTGCGGAGTCCGGCAATGAATAACCAGCAAACAATGCTCTATCAGGGTGTGCTGATCCCCCGCCCCGTGTTGAACGTGGATCTGCATGTCCTCCCTGATTTTACTGGGCGGGTAGTCGTGCACATCGAGAACGGGAGGGTGATATGCGACCGCCAGCTGTTCGACGACGAGCACATTTGCACACTGGCCACGTTTATCGAAATGGCGAGAGAAATGGAGCTGAGATTTGAGGAGGTAGCTGGTGGCACTGACAGCGATACGAATTCCTGAGAGGGTTCACCTGCAGGCGCTGCAGGTCCTGCTGCGGTATCGGCGCCGGCGGATATTCCCGCGGCGAATGCGCCGCACCGGCTACCTCAGCCTGAAGGTTAACCCACGCTGGCGCCTGTTATCGAAAGACGATGGCCGGAACTGGGAAGTTATGAGTCATGAAACCTATAACCGGGAGAAAGACAAATGATTGACAACAGAACTGTCAGCGCCATTGACCTGGCGTTGCAAAAGCACCCAACGCCAGTTGGTGATCTGTTCGCCGCGATCCGCCACGGACGCATGAAGCGGTGCTTCAGCCGGGATACCGCAATTCGTTACCTGGCGTTCTTCATGACCTCCCGAGCTTTTGGGCGTTCTGGTTTCAAGCAGCGTTATCCGGACGTGCAGGTAATTCATCCACTGAATCCAGAACTGAGTAGCTGGCAACGTGGCGCCGTGACCACTGAGTATTTCAACGCCCACCAGCGCACCGTTCGCCGGCTGTGTCGCATCCTCGCCCGCAAAAGAGAAATGCAAAAGTGGTGCAAAAAGTGGGATGCCATGCACGACCGCTTCGTGAAAGAACGCGAAGAACTACAGGCCTGTAAGCCTGGAGGGCTGAGTCGATGATTGCTTACTTACGCGTTGTTCTATCGGTGGTGATTGTCGCCAGCGTTTATGGGCTGTTCGTTCCGATCCTCATTTCGATGAAGGACACGACAGCAGTTATATCCGGTTTTGCCCTGGCGATTCTGACCCCGCCGTGCATCTACGCCATTTGTAAGGGTCTTGTGCTTACCGTAACGAAGGAAAAGAAATGAAAAAAGCAATTATGGCTTCAATTATCGCACTCTCTGCCATCGGCCTTGTTGGTTGCGATCGAGTTGAGCCCGGCAACGTGGGTATCAAGGTGAATAAGTTGGGTGACGATAAAGGCGTTGGTGAAGTCGTCGGGGTCGGCCGCTACTGGACCGGCTGGAATACCGAGGTTTATATCTTTCCGACCTTCAAGCAGATGAAAACGTATGAAGACGCTTTCAACTTCCAGATGAGCGATGGCACCACCATCGGCTACCACATCGGAGTCGCGTATAAGGTTGATCCGACCAAAGTTACAACCGTTTTCCAGACCTACCGTAAAGGCGTGGACGACATCACCGACACCGACCTGCGGCAGAAAATTGCTGACGCCCTTAATCGTCTCGCAAGTCGGATGAGCACCGATAAATTCATTGACGGCGGGAAAGCTGAGCTGCTTGAAAACGCACTGAAAGAGATCCAGTCCGATATGGGGCCGGTTGGTATCCAGGTGATCAGCCTTTCTTACGTTGGCCGTCCGGAATACCCGCCGACAGTGATCGAAAGCATCAACGCCAAAGTTACGGCCAACCAGAAGACGCTGCAGCGCGAGCAGGAAGTTAAACAACGTGAAGCTGAAGCCAACATGTTGCGAGCCGAAGCCGATGGCCAGGCGGATGCAAAGCTGAAATTGGCTGAAGCAGAAGCAAAGTCTATCCAGATTCGTGGGCAGGCCATGCGTGAGAACCCTGAGGTACTGCAACTGGAGGCCATCAACAAATGGAATGGCACCCTGCCCCAGTACATGACCAGCGGAACAAACACCCCGTTTATCCAGGTTAAATGATCCACCAGCCCGGCGACAAGCCGGGCACATATGAGAGGTTCGCAATGCTTCAGAACATGCTTAACCCGGAACCAACCTCTACAGGGATCCGGTCTGGAAACCGGGTGATAGGCTACTCCGCTGCTATTCGCCTGCTGGATAACGGTCGCTATGACAAACACCTTGCCGATGGAATGGAAATTCTGGCCTGCATCATGGAAGCGGTAGAAAGCAACTGGATCACGCTCAATATCGAAAAAGAGTTGATCCTTTGGCGCTGGTTACTGGCTGCCGTGTTCATCACTGAGGAGCTGGAGAAAAACGGAACTGTCGACGTTCCGAATGATACTGGCGGTGTTGATACTGCTGTTATCTATTCCAGCAAGCATGGCGCCATTAGCGTCTATCCGGGACCTGAACGCTTTGCACTCGCTAACCATATTGAGCTGGGGGCAATCGAGAAATATGGGCCAGAGGTTGGCCAGCAGCTGGCGCTGCGGATGTATCAGGACATGGTTATTGCTGACGAAGAATTTGGGTTCAGGTTATCAGCACTTGGCCGGGAGGGGCTTAACCTCCTCCATGACAGCTTTATCGAACACATCCAGATCGAAGGTGTGCCAGAAGCACCGATTATGCATTGAGGGGAATGATGATGAATAACTTGATCACTAACAAACCATCCATGACCAGCCTTGAGATCGCCGAGCTGGTAGAAAAACGCCACGACAACGTGAAACGTACGATTGAGACCCTGATTATGCGTGGCGTTATTACATCTCCTCAAATTGAGGAAAAGCCTACTGCCGGGCGCCCCACAACAATTTACGTTTTTGAAAGTGAAGAAGGGAAGCGTGACAGCATCATTGTGGTCGCGCAACTCAGCCCCGAGTTTACCGCCAGACTGGTAGATCGCTGGAAAGAGCTGGAAGAAGAACGCTCCCGGCCAAAATCGCAGGCAGAGCTGATCGCTGAAATGGCCCTGCTGAATGTTGAGCAAGAGCGACGCCTCTACCAGGTTGAAGAACAGGTGGAAACCGTAGTCGAAGCTGTCGAAAACATTAAGCGTGGAAATATGCGGGCCGGGTATGTCGGTTATCGTCAGGTAGTCGCAAAAAGCGGTATGACCGATGCCAAGTGCCGAAACCTTGTTAACGCATACCGTATCCCCACCGATACACACGAATTCATGACGCCTGATGGTCTGCTGTCTCGCCGGGCTATCGTGGAGTTTGAGTCGTTTATGAAAGCATTCCGCCAAATGATGGCAGAAGCCGAACCACGCGGGGCCCGTTGGTATCACCCGAAAATGGGCCTGTTTCAGGCTATCGGATGGGAGGAAAAACATTGTGAAGGTTGAGTTTAATGATCAAGGGTCGGTATCAGTCATCACGGTCACCAGCACCGTGTTTGAGTTCCGCCGGCACAACCGGGCGATTGATGTCGCGTTGTTCCTCACGCCTGAAATTACCAGCCAGAGCAGCGGTTTTTTCATTATGAAAACGATCTTAAGCGGGAAGACACATCACGCGCTGCGGGCCTATAAACATCTGATCCGGGAGGCTAAGCAATGAGAAACGGCCAGCATTATGCATACCCAAATCCAAGCAACGCAACGCCTGGTGGTATGACTTATCGTCAGTATCTTATCGCAAAAATTGCACCAGTTATGATCACGAACTTCTTCAGCAACGATGCTTGGACGGATTACGACGACCTCGCCAGAACTCTGATGATGGCAGTGGATGCCATCATCGAAGCTGAACAGGAGACAGCTGAATGAAGCGAGAATTTAAACTGTGGCGCCACTGTCGTGGCCTGATTGTGGTGTGAGGTGAAGATGATTTATCTGGATGTTGTGCCGATTACAAAGTACTGCGAAGAGATGGGCGAGACGCTGGATGCCGTTAACAAACGGTTACAACGTGGAGTGTGGCAGGAAGGGGTTCATGTTTTAAAAGTCGATGGGTCAAAAGAACGTTGGATCGACTTAAAGGAGATTGCAAATTGGGCAAGACAAAACAAGGATCTCGATCTCTCCCAAGAGGTGTAACCATCCGCCAGCATAAAACTGGTGACACTCTGGTTATCACTTTCACATATAAAGGGGTTCTGTGCCGGGAGCCCCTCTCCAAACTGGAAGCAAACGCACGCGGTGTGAAATACGCCGAGCGCCTACGCGGAGAGATACAAAACCAGATCGTCAATGGCACCTTTGAATATGCGAAATATTTCCCCAACTCCAAAAAGCTGGAGCTGTTCGGGGTGGTGAAGAAAACCAAAAACATAAAGTCTTACCTGGACGAGTACCTGAAAATCTGCCAGAACCGCAACCTGTCCCCGTCGACTATCAACGGTTATGAAAAATGTCTGTCGGCGCTGTCAGCTCTGCATAAACTTCACGTGTCAGAATTGACGCCAGCGGTCCTTAAAAACTGGATAGCCAGCAGGAAAACAAAGCTGAAAACGACCCGGAATAACCTTTCGTTTCTGCGCAGCGCCATAGATGAAGCGGTGACAGACGGCCTGCTGACCATTAACCCGGTAAGCCTCGTCAGCGCCAGCCGGTACCACGTGATCGACAGCAGCCCGAGCGCCGACGATTACGAGGTTGACCCGTTCACGCCAGCGGAAACCCTCGCTATTTATCAGAGCTGCAGGTACCCGGAATGGGAAAACCTGTTCCGCTTTGCCTTCAATACCGGTTTGCGGAGCTCCGAACTATGCGCGCTGCGCTGGCCCGATCTCGACACCATAGCGAACACAGCCCATGTACAAGCGGCCAGTGTAGTTGGGGTACTCAAAGGCACCAAGACAAAAGCCGGTACCCGTAAGGTGGAACTGAACAGTGAGGCGCTGGCAGCCCTGCAGGCGCAGAAACAATACACATTTATGAAAAGTGAGTTCATCTTCAGCGATCCGAAAACGGGAGAACCTTGGGCAAACGCCGACGCGATCCGTAAAAAAGCATGGGTGCCGACCCTGAAAAAAGCTGGCGTGCGCTACCGTAACCCGTACCAGACGCGGCACACATTCGCCACCAAGCATATTAGCCAGGGCGTTAACCTCTTCTGGCTTGCCGGACAGATGGGCCACAAAGGGCCGGAAATGTTGTTCCGCAATTATGGTAAATACCTTGCAGTATATGATGGAAAGACGTCTATAAAGGTAGTGTCAACCTGAGTAAAACTGCCTACGTCTGAAGAAAATTAAGAATGACGCTACCATTGCTTTTTGTGAAATGAGCTATCATCTATGTAATTGATAGTTGCACTATTGCGTTTACATAAACGTAAATTCATTTAAAAACAACAAGTTAGACTATAGCAATAAACGCAATGCAAATATATTTCTTGACAATATATAACACATTGATTTTTATGATATTAAAATCTCATTAGGACAGCACAGGGATACTGATAGTACTTGAAGAGTTACGGTACAAACTGTTATCCTGTTCTCCACTAATACAAGAAATTTTATGTTTTTTTAATTTTCAATAGCTTAACGTAGGTACTGGCGCAGTATTACAACTGGAGTGACCACTATGAAAAACACACTAACTGTAGGTTTTGGTGAAGGTTAACTACGACCTAAATTTGTAACACAAACCTCCATTAGCACAATAAGGCCTCCCTTGCGGAGGTCTTTTGTTATAGGAATCAATAAGATGGCGAGAACACTTGTAAACGTCAGCGCTACAATTTTTGCTCTCATGTTGATTGTCAGAGCACTATTTACTTATATCTACCCTGGAAAACTCCCCTTTAACCTGGCAATCATTGATTGGCTGGTCGTCATTGCTGGATCTGGCGCTGCCATTTCTTCTATCTTCTGCTTTATCAAAAAGCGCTACCCAGACACTGCAGAATTTCTTCCAATGTTCAGTACTGTTTGTTATGTGATAGTCCTGATCGGGTATGCAATCCTGAGATACACTCCGGCTTATCAAACATCTCTTTCGATTATGGTTACAGGTATGCTCGTTGGGATGGGGTGGTGGATCCAGTGTATAACGTCAGCAGCGAATACGCGCAGGTCACATACCCTTAACATGATCATTAACACACGCACCAGTCCCGAATACCAAAAACAGTTACGGAACAGCACAAAATTTTACCGGGGTATGCGTTATGTGCCACAAGAACTCTCTGAGTGGCGCTGCAACCCGGATAAAGAAGAATACAAGAACATGAAGGTACCCGACGAGTATAGAGATGCCATTAACGGCCTTCTGTACATTCTTAATTATTTCGAGTTTCTTGCGCAGGGAATCAAGTTCAAGGATTGGGATGACGAGTTGCTGAACGAGTGTTTTTCCAGCTTCTTACGCAGAATAGAACGCCGTGGATTCCACATGATTTTAGAATCTCAGAAACAGGATCCAGCGGCCTTTGAAGGAATTATTTATCTTTCAAAAAAATGGAACGGAACCTCGTTTGTTGAAACCCATCGTTCAAACCCAAACACAGTAG
>OJKH01000287.1_pt1 | contig 25264 bp, 24 predicted proteins | sample 1596471 | NCBI WGS metagenome assembly OJKH01 (sample SAMEA4350108, study PRJEB24818) | metagenome | biome: human; feature: gut; material: faeces | place: Denmark | collected 2013-09
ATGAGAGTGAATCCATGAGCACAAAATTTTATACCCTGCTGACGGATATTGGCGCGGCGAAACTTGCCAGCGCCGCCGCGCTCGGTGTGCCGCTAAAAATTACCCATATGGCGGTGGGCGATGGCGGTGGAGTATTGCCAACGCCGGACGCAAAGCAGACGGCACTGGTAAATGAGAAACGCCGGGCTGCGCTGAATATGCTTTATATCGACCCGCAGAACAGCAGCCAGATTATTGCCGAACAGGTGATCCCTGAAAACGAGGGCGGTTGGTGGATACGTGAAGTGGGCTTGTTTGATGAGTCCGGGGCATTGATTGCCGTGGGCAACTGCCCGGAAAGCTATAAGCCGCAACTGGCTGAAGGTAGCGGGCGCACTCAGACCGTGCGCATGGTGCTGATTACCAGCAGCACGGACAATATCACCCTGAAAATCGACCCTGCTGTAGTGCTGGCAACCCGCAAGTATGTGGATGACAAGGCACTGGAGCTGAAGGTGTACGCGGATGATCAGATGGCAAAACATCTTGCCGCACCGGACCCGCATTCACAGTACGCGCCAAAAGCCAGCCCGACATTTACCGGAACCCCCAAAGCGCCAACGCCAGCGGCGGGGGATAATACCACGCAGGTTGCGACCACTGCGTTTGTACAGGCGGCACTGACGGCCCTTATTAATGGTGCGCCAGCCACGCTGGACACGCTGAAAGAAATAGCCGCAGCCATTAACAATGATCCGAATTTCAGTACCACCATTAACAATGCGCTGGCACTAAAAGCACCGCTATCGAGTCCGGCACTCACCGGAACGCCAACAGCCCCCACGGCGGCGCAGTCGGTCAACAATACACAGATTGCCACTACGGCTTTTGTGAAATCGGCGATTGCGGCAATGGTGGGTTCTGCACCTGCGGCACTGGATACACTGAACGAACTGGCAGCGGCGCTGGGGAATGATCCGAACTTTGCCACGACAATGCTGAATGCGCTGGCAGGTAAACAACCGCTGGACAATACGCTGACTAATTTGAGTGGAAAGGATGTAGCTGGTCTTCTCACATACCTTGGTTTGGGAGAAGCGGCGAAAAGGGATGTGGGCACAGGAGATAATCAGATACCGGATATGGGAGCATTCGCTTCTGGTTCGGGATGGTTCAGGCTACCAGGTGGATATATTGTTCAGTTTGGCACTTTTTCAGGAAACACGACCCGCTGTATCAGTGGACACTTCCCTATACCATTCCCTAATCAGCCGATGGTTTCAGTCAGTGTTATGTCTGATGCCGTTCAGTCAGACCCGTCGAATCCTGCCCCGCAGGTTTTGTCTGTAAATTTTGAACATATCAGTAATTCAGCGTGGCGTGTGGCAACCAGTGATATCTCACAGCGATACAGATTCAGTTATATTTCGATAGGACGGTAGAAATGCAGAAATATATTTTCAGTGCCGATAAAAATGCGTTTTTCCCTGTGGAGCTTAAAATCGCTTATCAGGAATCCGGCGAATGGCCCGATGATGGAATCGAAATTGACGACACTGTTGCCGCCGAATTTATGAAGGAAGCACCAGAAGGAAAATACAGAGGTGTCATCGACGGAATGCCTGCATGGATTGATATTCCACCGCCAACTCATGAGGAACAAATTGCCGCAGCCGAACTGGAAAAGCAGCAATTGATTAATCAGGTCAACGAATACATAAACAGTAAGCAATGGTCTGGTAAAGCGGCGATTGGTCGTCTGAAAGGTGAGGAACTGGCGCAATATAATTTGTGGCTGGATTATCTGGACGCACTGGAACTGGTCGATACTTCCGGTGCGCCAGATATTGAATGGCCTACGCCTCCGGCAGTTCAGGCCAGATGACATCCGGCGCGGTGCTGGTATCTGTTGCCGTCACCGCGTCAATGTAATCCAGCACTGCGTTAAGTCGGGTTGTTTCTGCCTGCGTCAGCTTCCGCCCAGCCCGTAATTTCAGTTGAATCAGACTGATGGAAGCCATTGCTGCATCAATCAGTGACTGGCGCTGTGCTTCTGCCGCTTCTACTGCGGCGCTATGCTGTGCCTCAGTATCCGTCACCCATTTCTCACCATCCCATTTATCATATGGCGTTAACGGGGCGATAGTGGTTGTATTTTCAGGGTAATCACCCAGAGTTGTGATTTCTTTCGATTCTCCTGTTTCGGTGCTATAGATGATTTCACCGCGATGGTCTGGCACATATTCCCATGAGTTAAAATCTGCAGAACGGCAGATTGCATAACCAGCTTTATGTGTAACTGGTGCATCTAAACAAGAACATGCCGGGATACCGACGCCAACGGCAAGATATTCTGTTGATGATGAAATGTATTCCCGTGTCGTGTTGTCATAGTTATAGACGGTAATATTACCCGCTACTGTGGCAATAAATTCACTGTTTAATTTTGCCTGTGTCATTATGCGGCCCTCACGATGAAGTTAAATGCGATGTTGCGTGGACGGTTCTCAGAAGCAGTGGGGACAACACGTGACGCATCAAATCTTACGCAATCAGACCTGTCCGTTACTGCGTTGCCGTTGGGCTGAACGTAATTCAGTGTTGTACGGTTAATATTTGTGAAAACACCGGTAGTCAGGCCTTCAAAAAATATCCCGTAAGGGTCGAAGCCACCATTACCGATAGTGCCAATGATATTCCGAATCGCATCGCTCTGGCTGGATAACAAGTCTCGCCCACTATCAACCCCACGCCCATCATCCCAACCTCGGATAAATTCACCGCGTAAATCAGGAAGTTTAAGTTCTGGATACGCAATCGCCAATTTTGGATATTGAGCAGAGACAAACGGAGCACCGTTACATTTCAGCCACCCAGCCGGTGCTGTTGCGGTAGGCCACGGAACAGGGACACCAACGGGCAACGCCGAACCTTCTCCTAAACCAACGTTTATGAAAATGCAGAGATAACGGCTAACTGGCATCATCCCCGGTTTTTATTCAGGGGATTGATCATGCTTATTGGCTATGTACGCGTGTCAACAAATGACCAGAACACCGATTTGCAACGTAATGCACTGAACTGCGCGGGATGTGAGCGGATTTTTGAGGACAAAATCAGTGGCACTAAGTCCGACAGACCGGGACTGAAAAAACTGCTCAGGACATTATCGGCAGGTGACACTCTGGTTGTCTGGAAGCTGGACAGGTTGGGGCGCAGTATGCGGCATCTCGTTACGCTGATAGAAGAGCTGCGCCAGCGTGGCGTGAATTTCCGAAGCCTGACTGACAGTATTGATACCAGTACCCCAATGGGCCGTTTCTTTTTTCATGTCATGGGGGCCCTGGCTGAAATGGAACGCGAACTGATAGTTGAACGTACCAGGGCAGGGCTGGCTGCAGCTCGTGCCAAAGGCAAAGTAGGTGGACGCCGTCCTAAGTTGACCACCGAACAGTGGGCACAGATTGGGCGTTTACTCGAGGCCGGAGAATCAAGACAGCGTATTGCACTGATTTTTGATGTAGGCGTTTCTACCATTTATAGAAAATTTCCGGCAAATAAGATCAATGAATCCCCCTGAATCAGCATTATGTTGATTATCCCTGCAAGCAGACAAATACCGTTATTTTGTGTGAATAACGACACAACTGCGCTTAGCTGTTTGTCAGGCACAATCACTTCAACATAGGGCGAAGCCTAATCCAATCAGGAGGTTCGCCACTATGGCTCAGGATTACCACCACGGGGTGCGCGTTGTTGAAGTCAACGAAGGCACCCGATCTATTACCACGGTGAGCACCGCCATCGTGGGTATGGTCTGCACGGGCGATGATGCCGATGCAAAAATGTTTCCTCTTAATAAACCCGTGCTGATCACTGATGTGCTGACTGCCAGCGGTAAAGCGGGTGAGTCAGGTACTCTGGCCCGTTCGCTGGATGCCATCGCTGACCAGGCAAAACCCGTGACCATTGTTGTGCGTGTGCCGCAGGGTGAAACGGAAGACGAAACCACGACCAATATCATCGGCGCAGTGACTGCTGAAGGTAAAAAAACAGGTATGAAAGCCCTGTTATCTGCCCAGTCACAGCTCGGCGTTAAACCGCGCATTCTCGGCGTGCCAGGCCACGACACCAAGGCGGTAGCTACTGAGTTGCTGAGCGTGGCGCAAAGCCTGCGTGGATTTGCTTACCTGTCAGCGTATGGCTGCAAGACAGTGCAGGAGGCGATCACTTACCGCGAAAACTTCAGCCAGCGCGAAGGGATGCTGATCTGGCCTGACTTTACTGGCTGGGACACGGTGCTGAATGCCGAAGCAACGGCATATGCCACCGCCCGTGCGCTTGGTCTGCGCGCCAAAATTGACGAGCAGACCGGATGGCACAAAAGCCTGTCCAACGTGGGCGTGAACGGTGTTACCGGAATTTCTGCAGATGTGTTCTGGGATCTGCAGGACCCGGCAACCGATGCAGGTCTGCTGAACCAGAACGACGTCACCGCGCTTGTGCGTAAAGACGGTTTCCGCTTCTGGGGTTCCCGCTGCCTGAGTGATGACCCGCTCTTTGCCTTCGAAAACTACACCCGCACGGCGCAGGTGCTGATGGACACGATGGCAGAAGCACACATGTGGGCGGTGGATAAACCGCTTAACCCGTCGCTGGCGCGCGACATTATCGAGGGTATCCGCGCCAAAATGCGCAGCCTGGTCAGTCAGGGCTATCTCATTGGTGGTGATTGCTGGCTGGATGAGTCGGTGAACGACAAAGACACGCTGAAAGCCGGAAAACTCACCATCGACTACGACTACACGCCAGTGCCGCCACTTGAAAACCTGATGCTGCGTCAGCGCATCACCGATCAGTACCTGGTGAATTTCGCCAGCCAGGTCAGCGCGTAAGGGGACAACATGGCTTTACCACGCAAATTAAAACACCTGAACCTGTTTAACGACGGGAACAACTGGCAGGGGATCGTTGAGTCGCTGACGCTGCCGAAATTTACCCGCAAATATGAGAAGTATCGCGGCGGCGGAATGCCGGGTGCGGTGGATGTGGATCTGGGGCTTGATGACAGTGCGCTGGACACAGAATTTTCCATTGGTGGTACTGAATTGCTGCTGTTTAAACAGATGGGTAAAGCCACGGTGGATGGCATCCAGCTGCGCTTTACCGGCTCTATTCAGCGTGACGATACCGGGGAAGTGCAGGCCGTGGAGCTTGTCGTGCGTGGACGTCACAAAGAAGTGGATTCCGGCGAGTGGAAGACGGGCGAAAGCAACACCACCAAAGTGACCAGTACCAACAGCTACGCGAAGCTGACCATCAATGGTGAGGTGCTCTATGAAGTGGACCTTATCAACATGGTGGAAATTGTGGACGGTGTGGACCTGATGGAAGCGCACCGCAACGCCCTCGGCCTCTGATATATCTGAACGGCGCGGGATACCGCGCCAGAACCCAATTGACAGGACAGCAAAATGAGCGATAAGCAGACTGAAAAGACCATTCAACTGGATACCCCCATCAAGCGCGGTAAAACAGAAATCACCGAAATTGTGCTGCGTAAACCGCAGTCCGGTGCGCTGCGCGGTACACGCCTGCAGGCCATTATGGATATGGATGTAAACGCGATGATGACCGTAATCCCCCGCATCTCCAGTCCGGCACTGACTGCACAGGAAATTGCAGAGATGGACCCGGCAGATCTCACTGCCATGTCGGTTGAGGTTGTCACTTTTTTGTTGAAGAAGTCGGTGCTTGCCGGTTTACCGACAGCCTGACGGTTGACGATCTGGTGGCAGATATCGCCACCATTTTTCACTGGCCGCCATCCGTTACTGACGTTATGCCGCTGACCGAAGTGCTGGAATGGCGGTATAAAGCGATTCAGAGAAGCGGGGCCAACGATGAGTGATAACAACCTGCGTCTGCAGGTCATTCTTAATGCGGTTGACAAGCTCACCCGCCCATTTCGATCTGCGCAGGCCAGTTCAAGAGAGCTGGCTGCTGCTGTCAAAAAAACCCGCGATGCAATAAAGCAGCTTGATCAGGCCGGGAGCAGTCTGGACAGCTTCCGAAAGCTGCAGGCAGAAAATCAGAAATTAGGCGACAGGCTGAACTATGCCCGCCAGCGTGCAAATTTGCTCAGTCAGGAACTGGGAGCGATGGGGCCGCCTTCGCAACGTCAGGTTGTTGCTCTGGGCCGTCAACGGCTGGCTGTTCAGCGCCTGGAAGAACGCCAGAAAAAGCTGCAGCAGCAGACGGCGCTTGTGCGTGCTGAACTGTACCGGGCGGGAATTTCTGCGAAAGATGATGCGGGAGCAACTGCCCGTTTAGCCCGTGAAACATCACGTTATAACCAGGAATTGTCGAAACAGGAGGCGCGGCTGAAGCGACTGGGTGAAGCTCAGCGCAGGATGAATGCGGCGCGTGCCAGTTATGCCCGTTCGCTGGAGGTGCGCGATCGTATTGCAGGAGCCGGAGCCACTACCACGGCTGCAGGGCTGGCAATGGGGACGCCAGTGATGGCGGCAGTAAAAAGCTATACCAGCATGGAAGATGCCATGAAAGGTGTGGCAAAGCAGGTCAATGGTCTGCGTGACGATAATGGAAACCGTACTGCACGTTTTTATGAAATGCAGGATGCCATCAAGGCTGCCAGCGAACAGTTGCCGATGGAAAACGGTGCGGTGGACTTCGCTGCACTGGTTGAAGGTGGTGCGCGCATGAACGTCGCAAACCCTGACGACAGCTGGGAAGACCAGAAACGTGACCTGCTGGCCTTCGCCAGTACGGCAGCAAAGGCGGCAACAGCCTTTGAGCTGCCAGCGGATGAACTGTCAGAAAGCCTGGGGAAAATCGCCCAGCTCTACAAAATACCTACCCGCAATATTGAACAGCTCGGTGATGCGCTGAACTATCTGGATGATAACGCCATGTCGAAAGGGGCAGACATCATTGATGTCATGCAACGCCTGGGCGGTGTGGCTGATCGTCTGGATTATCGTAAAGCGGCGGCGCTGGGTTCCACCTTCCTGACACTGGGTGCTGCGCCGGAGGTTGCAGCCAGTGCAGCAAACGCGATGGTGCGTGAATTGTCCATTGCCACCATGCAAAGCAAGAGTTTCTTTGAAGGGATGAATCTGCTGAAACTCAATCCTGAAGTGATTGAAAAGCAGATGACGAAGGATGCGATGGGAACTATCCAGCGTGTGCTGGAGAAGGTGAACGCACTGCCGCAGGACAAGCGTCTGTCTGCCATGACCATGTTGTTTGGTAAAGAGTTTGGCGATGACGCGGCGAAACTGGCAAACAACCTGCCGGAACTACAGCGCCAGCTAAAACTGACAGCGGGCAATGATGCGCTCGGTTCCATGCAGAAAGAATCCGACATCAACAAGGACTCACTTTCTGCTCAGTGGTTGCTGGTTAAAACCGGAGCGCAGAATACCTTCAGCAGCCTGGGCGAAACGCTGCGCCAGCCGCTGATGGATATTCTGTACACGGTGAAAAGCGTTACGGGAGCGTTGCGTCGCTGGGTGGAAGCTAACCCGGAACTGACGGGCACACTGATGAAAGTAGCCGCTATTGTGGCTGCGGTTACCGTAGGCCTCGGCACCTTGGCTGTGGCGCTGGCTGCAGTGCTGGGGCCGCTGGCAGTCATCCGTCTGGGATTCTCTGTGCTGGGCATCAAAACGTTACCTTCCGTTACGGCAGCAGTAACACGAACCAGCAGCGCGTTGTCCTGGCTGGCTGGCGCTCCACTGGCAGTGCTGCGACGCGGGCTTGTTTCATCGGGTAACGCAGCGGGTTTACTTACTGCGCCGTTGTCGTCTTTGCGCCGTACGGCATCACTGACGGGAAATGTCCTGAAAACTGTAGCAGGTGCGCCGGTTGCACTTTTGCGGTCTGGATTATCCGGTTTACGTGCTGTTGCTGTGATGTTTATGAATCCTCTGGCGGTACTGCGCGGTGGACTGGCCGCCGCAGGCACGGTGCTGCGAGTACTGGCATCTGGTCCACTGGCGATGCTGCGCGTTGCCCTGTATGCCGTATCTGGTCTGTTAGGTGCTCTGCTCAGTCCGATAGGTCTTGTGGTTACTGCACTGGCGGGCGTGGCGCTGGTTGTCTGGAAATACTGGCAACCCATCACCGCATTTCTTGGTGGCGTGGTGGAAGGATTCAAAGCGGCGGCAGGTCCCGTCAGTGCAGCATTCGAACCACTTAAGCCTGTGTTTCAGTGGATTGGCGACAAAGTGCAGGCGTTGTGGGGCTGGTTTACTGATCTGCTGACGCCCGTTAAGTCGACCTCTGCCGAACTGCAGAGCGCAGCGGCAATGGGGCGACGATTCGGGGAGGCACTGGCAGAAGGGCTGAATATGGTCATGCATCCGCTGGACTCCCTGAAATCCGGCGTTTCCTGGTTGCTGGAGAAACTTGGCATTGTCAGTAAAGAGGCCGCAAAGGCAAAACTGCCGGAAAGCGTGACGCGTCAGCAACCTGCGACGGTGAATGCTGACGGTAAAGTGATGATGCCATCGGGTGGTTTTCCGTCATGGGGATATGGTTTTGCGGGGATGTATGACAGCGGCGGGTATATCCCGCGCGGGCAGTTTGGCATCGTCGGTGAAAACGGGCCGGAAATTGTTAACGGCCCGGCAAATGTGACCAGCCGGAGAAATACCGCTGCACTGGCTGCGGTTGTCGCCGGAGTGATGGGCGTTGCTGCCGCGCCAGCAGAGCTTCCACCGTTGCACCCTTTGGCACTTCCCGCGAAAGGCGGCGAAGCGATGGTGAGTCGCGCAGCCACTGTGCCGCCTGTTTACAGGATTGAGGCACCGACGCAGATCATCATCCAGACGCAGCCAGGACAAAGTGCGCAGGATATTGCGCGGGAGGTGGCCCGCCAGCTTGATGAACGTGAACGCAGGCTGAAGGCAAAGGCCAGGAGTAACTACAGCGATCAGGGGGGATACGACGCATGATGATGGTGCTGGGATTGTACGTGTTTATGCTGCGCACCGTGCCGTATCAGGAGCTGCAGTATCAACGCAGCTGGCGACATGCGGCAAACAGCCGGGTAAACCGACGTCCGTCCACGCAGTTTCTGGGACCGGACAACGACATGCTGACGCTTTCCGGTGTTCTTATGCCGGAGATAACAGGTGGCAGGCTGTCGTTGCTGGCACTGGAGCAGATGGCAGAACAGGGGAAAGCATGGCCCCTGATTGAAGGCAGCGGCACGATTTATGGCATGTATGTGATTGAGGGACTGAATCAGACTAAAACGGAGTTTTTCCGCGACGGTATGCCGCGCCGGATTGAGTTCACCCTGTCGCTCAAACGGGTGGATGAATCCCTGTCCGGTATGTTCGGTGATCTCAGTACGCAACTGAATAATCTGCAGGACACGGCAACATCTGCCTTAAGTGATATCAGTAAAACGGTGGGAGGGCTGCTGTCGTGAATTTCAGCTCTGAACTGCTTAACAAAGGCAACAAAACTCCCGCATTCAGCATCAGTATTGAGGGCAGGGATATCACTACTGTGCTGGATAACCGTCTGATGAGTCTGACGCTGACGGACAATCGGGGCTTTGAAGCGGACCAGCTTGATCTGGAGCTGGACGACGCCGACGGAAAAATCGTGCTGCCGCGCCGTGGTGCGGTCATCACGCTGGCGCTGGGCTGGAAGGGGCAGCCGCTTTTCCCGAAAGGGGCATTCACGGTGGACGAGATTGAACACACCGGCGCACCGGATCGCCTGACTATCCGGGCGCGAAGTGCTGATTTTAGGGAAACGCTGAATACCCGCCGTGAAAAATCGTGGCACAAGACCACTGTCGGGGAAGTGGTGAAGGAAATAGCCGCGCGTCATAAGCTGAAGATGGCACTGGGTAAAGACCTGTCGGATAAGCCCGTGGAGCATATAGACCAGACTAATGAGAGTGACGGCAGTTTTCTGATGCGGCTGGCGCGCCAGTACGGTGCCATCGCGTCGGTGAAAAATGGCAATCTGTTATTCATCCGGCAGGGACAGGGCAAAAGCGCCAGCGGTAAACCACTGCCGGTGATCTCAATCACACGTAAGGACGGCGACAGTCACCGCTTTACCCTGGCAGATCGCGGAGCCTACACGGGCGTAATTGCCAGTTGGTTGCATACCCGCGAACCCGAGAAGAAAGAAAGCACCACGGTGAAGCGTAAGCGCAGGACTAAGAAGCAGAAGAAAGAGCCGGAAGCGAAGCAGGGCGATTACCTGGTGGGTACGGATGAAAACGTGCTGGTACTTAATCGCACTTATGCCAACCGGAGCAACGCCGAACGGGCAGCGAAAATGCAGTGGGAACGCCTGCAACGCGGCGTTGCATCATTCTCGCTACAACTGGCGGAAGGGCGGGCAGATCTCTACACAGAAATGCCTGTGAAGGTCAGTGGCTTTAAACAGCCGATAGATGATGCGGAATGGACCATTACGACTCTGACGCATACCGTCAGCCCCGATAACGGTTTTACAACCAGTCTGGAGCTTGAAGTGAGGATTGATGATTTCGAAATGGAATGATTCTTCGCAATGGAGAACTTTTAAGTTTGCAAAATGGAATAATGCGGTATCATTATTGTGAATTTAGCAAAAATGGGGAGAACTCGAAAAATGATGATTTGCCCACTGTGTGGAAGTGCCGCCCATACTCGCAGCAGTTTTCAGGTATCTTCATTGACCAAAGAGCGTTACAACCAGTGCCAGAACATTAACTGCAGCCATACTTTTGTTACCCATGAAACTTTTGTTCGTTCGATTGCAACGCCAAAAGAGTCAAATCCGGTTCAGCCGCATCCAATGAAATCAGGACAGGTGGCGCTCTCTCTTTGACGCTGCCGCCATTTTGTCGCCATCGTTAAAAAACAGTGTTTCTAACATCATGATTTTAAACGGCATAAATTTCAGGCAACAAAAAACCCATCAACCTTGAACCGAAATGGCGGGGTTGATGGGCTCCACAAAATGGGGACATCAAAGAAAAGCAGTGGCACTAATTAAGACTGATGCCCTGCGGAAAAGTTCTGCGGTTGTGCAAAAAAATTTCATTTTCAGGGCAACTTCAGTTTTATCCTAATCCTGGCCATACCATGACGATGATTGTCCCTGCCAGCGTCAGCAGGACGTTGGCGATTGCATAGGTGCCCGCATAGCCCAGCGCCGGGATGTTACTGCGAGCTGTATCACTGATGATCTCCATTGCCGGCGCGCAGGTACGTGCGCCCATCATTGCGCCGAACAACAGCGCGCGGTTCATTCGCAATACATAAGCACCGAACAAGAAACAGATAACCACGGGCACCAGACTGACAATCAATCCGGCAATCAACATCTGACCGCCAATCGCGCCCAGGCCGTTATTAATACCGCTACCGGCGCTCAGACCAACGCCTGCCATAAACACCATCAAGCCGAACTCTTTCACCATGCTTAATGCACCCTGCGGAATGTAACCGAAGGTCGGGTGGTTAGCACGCATAAAGCCCAGCATAATTCCGGCGAATAACAACCCGGCAGCGTTCCCCATGCCGAAACTGAATGTGCTGAACTGGAAGGTGATCATCCCGATCATCAGCCCAATAACAAAGAAGGCGCAGAATGCCAGCAGGTCAGTGACCTGGCTGTGAATCGAGATAAAGCCGATGCGATCGGCGATGGTTTTTACGCGGCGGGCATCGCCGCTGACTTGTAAAACGTCACCTTTGTTAAGCACGACGTTGTCATCTATCGGCATCTCAATCTGGCTACGAATGACGCGGTTAAGGAAGCAACCGTGATCGGTCAACTTCAGTTGTGCGAGACGTTTACCTACAGCGTTATGGTTTTTAACGACCACTTCTTCAGTGACGATACGCATGTCGAGAAGGTCACGATCGAAAACTTCTTTACCGTTACGGAAGCTGGGATCGAGTCGGGCATGGGCGTCGGGATAGCCTACCAACGCTATTTCATCGCCCATTTGTAGCACGGCATCACCGTCTGGATTTGCCAGAATCCCGTTACGTCGAATACGTTCAATGTAGCAGCCGGTTTGTCGATAAATACCCAGTTCACGCAGATTTTTGCCGTCGGTCCAGGCCACCAGTTCCGGGCCGACGCGATAGGCGCGGATCACCGGTAAATAAACCTTACGGTTGGCATCAGTGTCCAGGCCACGTTCGCGGGCGATTTGCTGGGCGCTGGTCTGTAAGTCCTGATGCTGCAATTTCGGCAAGTAACGCGCACCAACAATCAAACTCACCAGACCGATTAAATAGGTTAAGGCATACCCGAGGCTCAGATTATCCAGTGCCAGTGAGAGCTGCCTGCTTTCCATGCCGAAATGACGCAGTGTATCGCCAGCACCGACCAGAACCGGTGTCGACGTCATAGAGCCTGCTAACATACCGGCCGTCAGGCCAATATCCCAGCCAAACAGCTTACCTAACCCTAAGGCGATCACCAGCGCACTGCCAACCATCACCAGTGCTAACATTAGGTAATTTTTCCCATCGCGAAAAAAAATGGAAAAAAAGTTCGGTCCGGCTTCGACCCCGACGCAGAAAATAAACAGCATAAAGCCAAGATTAAGCGCATCGGTGTTAATGCTGAAATGTTGTTGGCCTAATAACAGCGATACGACTAAAACGCCAATGGAATTACCCAGTTGGATCGAACCAAGTCGTAACTTTCCGAGACATAGCCCAAGCGCGAGGACCACAAATAATAACAGAATGTAATTCCCATTTAACAATTCGGCGACGTTTATATTCACGGAGGCTAACTTCTTGTTTACTAGTAAGCTGTTGAAAGAAATGGTAATTTACGATAATGTTTTTTACCAGAATTCAGGGCGCAGATTCATTCAGCGCACCTAAACGATAGTAAAGTAACAATATATTTTACTAGTGTAATCACATTAGGTATCAACGGCTATATGAATTGCGTTGGCCTATATTAGCATGGAATGCGAAGCGGCTTTATCTTACTGAACGCCACACTGGCGAAAAATGTGTTCGATAGACGCAGTGTCAGGAGGAACGAGTGAAACATAAACAACGTTGGGCGGGGGCAATCTGCTGTTTTGTCCTCTTCATTGTGGTGTGCCTTTTTCTGGCGACGCACATGAAAGGCGCTTTTCGGGCTGCCGGGCATCCTGAAATCGGCTTGCTATTTTTCATTCTTCCTGGAGCAGTCGCCAGCTTCTTTTCACAGCGTAGAGAAGTCCTGAAACCTCTGTTTGGCGCAATGCTGGCGGCACCCTGTTCGATGCTCATTATGCGGCTGTTTTTTTCACCGACGCGCTCATTCTGGCAAGAGCTGGCATGGTTATTAAGTGCGGTGTTCTGGTGTGCGCTGGGGGCACTGTGTTTCTTATTTATCAGTAGTTTGTTTAAACCACAGCACAGAAAAAATCAGTAAAGCCCTCAACGCGAGGGCTTGTCAGACGATCAGGCGTCCAGATTTTCTTTCACCCATGCAGCAAAATCGGTATAGCCGCCGATATGTTGCTGATCGACAAAAATCTGCGGCACGGTTTCTACGGGTTTACCTGCCTTTTGTTGTAGATCTTCTTTAGTGATCCCTTCCGCACGAATATCTACATAGTGATACTGAAAATCATCGTGTTCATTGCTCAATTTCTCAGCCAGATCTTTTGCACGCACACAGTAAGGGCAACCCGGACGACCAAAAATAACGGTTTGCATTATTTCTCTCCTCATAGATTTATGCCTGTAATGATCACGCTAAAATGTATTCGCTGAAAGTAGGTTTAACCTGTTGCATTAATTGCTAAAAGCTATAACTGTTAAACACAATACAGTGAAAAGTTTTAGACTGAAGGCTCACTTTGCAGAGGGAAGCGTATGCGCGCGATCGGTAAATTGCCTAAAGGCGTGTTGATACTGGAATTTATCGGAATGATGCTACTGGCGGTGGCGCTGCTGTCGGTAAGCGACTCCCTGTCGCTGCCTGAGCCATTTTCTCGGCCAGAAGTGCAGATTCTGATGATTTTTCTCGGTGTTTTGCTCATGTTTCCCGCTGCGGTGGTGGTTATTCTTCAGGTGGCAAAACGTCTTGCCCCACAGCTGATGAACCGTCCACCGCAATATTCACGTTCAGAAAGAGAAAAAGATAATGACGCCAACCATTGAACTTATTTGTGGCCATCGCTCCATTCGCCATTTCACTGATGAACCCATTTCCGAAGCGCAGCGTGAGGCGATTATTAACAGCGCCCGTGCGACGTCCAGTTCCAGTTTTTTGCAGTGCAGTAGCATTATTCGCATTACCGACAAAGCGTTACGTGAAGAACTGGTGACGCTGACCGGCGGGCAAAAACACGTAGCGCAAGCGGCGGAGTTCTGGGTGTTCTGTGCCGACTTTAACCGCCATTTACAGATCTGTCCGGATGCTCAGCTCGGCCTGGCGGAACAACTGTTGCTCGGTGTCGTTGATACGGCAATGATGGCGCAGAATGCATTAATCGCAGCGGAATCGCTGGGATTGGGCGGGGTATATATCGGCGGCCTGCGCAATAATATTGAAGCGGTGACGAAACTGCTTAAATTACCGCAGCATGTTCTGCCGCTGTTTGGGCTGTGCCTTGGCTGGCCTGCGGATAATCCGGATCTTAAGCCGCGTTTACCGGCCTCCATTTTGGTGCATGAAAACAGCTATCAACCGCTGGATAAAGGCGCACTGGCGCAGTATGACGAGCAACTGGCGGAATATTACCTCACCCGTGGCAGCAATAATCGCCGGGATACCTGGAGCGATCATATCCGCCGAACAATCATTAAAGAAAGCCGCCCATTTATTCTGGATTATTTGCACAAACAGGGTTGGGCGACGCGCTAAAACCGCCACGTCGATGTATGATACGCGGGCTTTTGACCAGGTCTGACAGAGAGGTGCAGGGTGAAAATTGCCATATTGTCCCGGGATGGAACGCTCTATTCGTGTAAGCGGCTGCGTGAAGCCGCTATACAGCGCGGTCACCTGGTTGAAATTCTTGATCCGCTTTCTTGCTACATGAACATAAATCCTGCGGCGTCTTCTATTCACTACAAAGGCCGCAAGTTACCCCATTTTGACGCAGTGATCCCGCGTATTGGCACCGCCATTACCTTTTATGGGACGGCGGCACTGCGCCAGTTCGAGATGCTGGGGAGCTATCCGCTCAATGAGTCGGTCGCCATTGCCCGGGCGCGTGACAAATTGCGTTCCATGCAACTGCTGGCGCGTCAGGGCATCGACCTGCCTGTCACGGGCATTGCGCATTCGCCGGATGATACCAGCGATTTAATCGACATGGTCGGTGGTGCGCCGCTGGTGGTCAAGTTGGTTGAAGGCACGCAGGGAATTGGCGTCGTGCTGGCGGAGACGCGTCAGGCGGCGGAAAGCGTGATTGACGCTTTCCGCGGTCTGAACGCGCATATTCTGGTGCAGGAATATATCAAAGAGGCGCAAGGGTGCGATATCCGCTGTCTGGTTGTTGGCGATGAAGTGGTCGCTGCGATTGAACGGCGGGCGAAAGAGGGCGATTTTCGTTCCAATTTGCATCGTGGCGGCGCGGCAAGCGTCGCCAGTATCACACCACAGGAGCGTGAAATCGCGATAAAAGCCGCGCGAACGATGGCGCTGGACGTTGCTGGTGTGGATATTCTGCGTGCTAATCGCGGGCCGTTGGTGATGGAGGTGAATGCGTCGCCGGGGCTGGAAGGAATAGAAAAAACCACCGGTATCGACATCGCGGGTAAAATGATCCGCTGGATCGAACGCCACGCTACGACAGAATATTGCCTGAAAACGGGTGGTTAGTCGCAATCACATTACTGATCATGGTTTTGCCTGCGCTTTTTGCGTAAGCTGTGCCGGTCTTTTTATCGAAAGAGGTTGTACAAAATTATGACATCGCTGGTCGTTCCTGGTCTGGATACGCTGCGTCAATGGCTCGATGACCTGGGGATGAGTTTTTTTGAATGTGATAACTGTCAGGCTCTGCATCTGCCCCATATGCAGAATTTCGACGGTGTCTTTGATGCCAAAATCGATCTGATCGATAACACGATCCTGTTTTCTGCCATGGCGGAAGTCCGACCTTCAGCCGTATTGCCGCTGGCGGCGGATTTATCTGCCATCAATGCCAGTTCGCTGACCGTGAAAGCATTTCTTGATATGCAGGATGATAATCTGCCAAAGCTGGTGGTTTGCCAGTCTTTATCCGTTATGCAGGGCGTAACCTATGAGCAGTTTGCATGGTTCGTGCGTCAGAGCGAAGAGCAGATTTCGATGGTCATTCTTGAAGCTAATGCCCATCAACTGCTGTTACCGACTGATGATGAAGGGCAAAACAACGTTACCGAAAACTATTTCCTCCACTGATAACTCCTTTCGAGCACGCAGTCGCTGGTGCAGTGGCTGCGCGCTGCAAAATTATCTGCTGTTTTTAACCTTTTCTTAAAGATTATTTCACTTCTCTTGTGTCGATTTGGCTTTATCACATAGAGCAAATATGCATAAAAATTTGTTAAATACCGTTTTTTAATCCGAGCTATAGTCTCAAACCCTGGCTAAAGTTATTCTTGCGATGCTTTTATATAGCGAGCAGTGCTGGCCGGGAGAGAGTTCTCTTTTCTTACACCGCGCCGATAAAAAATATGCACGTTTATTGCATATCTTTCAGTGTGACAACTTTTGTTCGTTTGTTAACGAACTTTCAGAAGGAAAGAGATATGACCGCCTTAAATAAAAAATGGCTATCGGGTCTGGTTGCGGGTGCTCTGATGGCCGTCTCTGTCGGCACGCTCGCGGCTGAACAAAAAACACTCCACATTTATAACTGGTCTGATTATATCGCCCCGGACACGGTGGCCAATTTTGAAAAAGAAACCGGTATTAAAGTCGTCTACGATGTTTTCGACTCTAACGAAGTACTGGAAGGCAAATTAATGGCCGGGAGTACCGGCTTTGATCTGGTGGTTCCATCTGCCAGCTTTCTGGAGCGCCAGTTGACTGCGGGAGTTTTCCAGCCGCTGGACAAAAGCAAATTGCCGGAGTGGAAGAATCTCGACCCGGAACTGCTGAAGCTGGTCGCCAAACACGATCCCGACAATAAATTTGCTATGCCCTATATGTGGGCGACGACCGGGATTGGCTATAACGTTGATAAAGTTAAAGCGGTGCTGGGCGAAAACGCGCCCGTCGATAGCTGGGACTTGATCCTCAAACCTGAAAATCTGGAAAAACTGAAAAGCTGCGGTGTCTCTTTCCTGGATGCGCCAGAAGAAGTTTTTGCTACCGTGTTGAATTATCTCGGCAAAGATCCCAACAGCACTAAAGCGGATGATTACACCGGACCGGCAACAGATCTGCTGTTAAAGCTGCGCCCGAACATTCGTTATTTCCATTCATCTCAATACATTAACGACCTGGCAAACGGCGATATTTGCGTCGCTATCGGCTGGGCAGGTGATGTCTGGCAGGCGTCAAACCGCGCGAAGGAAGCGAAGAATGGAGTGAATGTCTCGTTCTCGATTCCAAAAGAAGGGGCGATGGCGTTCTTTGATGTATTCGCCATGCCTGCGGATGCCAAAAACAAAGACGAAGCCTATCAGTTCCTGAATTACCTGCTGCGCCCGGATGTAGTAGCGCATATTTCCGACCATGTGTTCTATGCCAACGCCAATAAAGCAGCCACGCCGCTGGTGAGTGCGGAAGTCCGTGAGAACCCGGGTATTTATCCGCCTGCGGATGTTCGTGCGAATCTGTTCACTCTGAAAGTGCAGGACTCGAAAATCGACCGTGTGCGCACCCGCGCGTGGACCAAAGTGAAGAGCGGAAAATAATCCGCAGCCTTAGATGCCGGGCGGGCGCACCACACCCGCCGGCAATTCGCACCATCATGGTGCGCTTGCACACATTCAATGCCGGAGAGCAGCCGTGAATGACGCTATCCCTCGCCCGCAGGCGAAAACCCGTAAGGCGCTGACGCCGCTATTAGAAATCCGCAACCTCACCAAATCCTACGATGGTCAACATGCGGTGGATGATGTCAGCCTGACTATCTACAAAGGTGAAATCTTCGCGCTGCTGGGCGCTTCCGGCTGTGGTAAATCCACGCTGCTGCGTATGCTGGCAGGTTTTGAACAACCCTCTGCTGGACAGATTATGCTTGATGGCGTCGATTTGTCACAGGTGCCACCTTATCTACGCCCCATCAATATGATGTTTCAGTCTTACGCATTGTTTCCCCATATGACTGTGGAGCAGAACATCGCCTTTGGCCTGAAACAGGACAAACTACCGAAAGCGGAAATTGCCAGCCGGGTCAACGAGATGCTTGGGCTGGTGCATATGCAGGAGTTCGCCAAACGCAAACCGCATCAGCTTTCCGGCGGTCAGAGACAGCGTGTGGCGCTGGCCCGAAGCCTTGCCAAGCGCCCAAAACTTCTGCTGCTCGACGAACCGATGGGCGCGCTGGATAAAAAATTGCGTGACCGGATGCAGCTTGAAGTGGTGGATATTCTGGAGCGCGTCGGTGTGACCTGCGTGATGGTTACTCACGATCAGGAAGAGGCGATGACCATGGCGGGGCGCATCGCCATTATGAATCGTGGGAAATTTGTCCAGATTGGCGAACCGGAAGAGATCTACGAGCATCCGACTACCCGCTATAGCGCCGAATTTATTGGCTCGGTAAACGTCTTTGAAGGCGTACTCAAAGAGCGTCAGGAAGATGGCCTGGTGCTTGATTCGCCGGGGCTGGTGCATCCACTGAAAGTCGACGCGGATGCCTCGGTGGTCGATAACGTGCCGGTACATGTGGCTCTGCGCCCGGAAAAAATCATGCTTTGCGAAGAGCCGCCCGCCAATGGTTGTAACTTCGCGGTGGGGGAGGTGATACATATTGCCTATCTCGGCGATCTTTCGGTGTATCACGTTCGTCTGAAAAGTGGGCAGATGATTAGCGCCCAGCTACAAAACGCCCATCGTCATCGTAAAGGGTTACCGACCTGGGGCGACGAAGTGCGTTTGTGCTGGGAAGTGGACAGCTGTGTGGTGCTGACGGTTTAAGGAGCAAAGATGAATACACTTGAACCTGCTGCCCAGTCGAAACCGCCGGGCGGATTTAAGCTGTGGTTGTCGCAGCTGCAAATGAAGCATGGGCGCAAACTGGTCATTGCGTTGCCATATATCTGGTTGATCTTGCTGTTTCTGCTGCCATTTCTGATCGTCTTTAAAATAAGTCTGGCGGAGATGGCGCGCGCCATTCCGCCTTATACCGAACTGATGGAGTGGGCTGACGGGCAACTGTCCATCACTCTTAATCTCGGTAATTTCCTGCAACTGACCGACGATCCGCTCTATTTCGATGCTTATCTCCAGTCGCTACAGGTGGCTGCGATTTCGACATTTTGCTGTTTACTGATCGGCTATCCGCTGGCGTGGGCAGTGGCGCACAGTAAGCCTTCGACCCGTAATATCTTATTACTACTGGTGATCCTGCCGTCGTGGACCTCGTTTCTGATTCGTGTCTACGCCTGGATGGGAATATTAAAAAACAACGGTGTGCTGAATAATTTTCTGCTGTGGCTGGGGGTTATCGATCAACCGCTGACCATTCTGCATACCAATCTGGCCGTTTATATCGGCATTGTTTACGCTTACGTGCCGTTTATGGTACTGCCGATTTATACCGCGTTGATTCGTATTGATTATTCGCTGGTGGAAGCAGCGCTGGATCTCGGTGCACGACCGCTGAAAACGTTCTTTACTGTGATCGTGCCGCTGACTAAAGGAGGGATTATTGCCGGATCGATGCTGGTGTTTATCCCGGCTGTGGGCGAGTTTGTGATCCCGGAACTGCTCGGTGGCCCGGACAGCATCATGATCGGGCGCGTGCTATGGCAAGAGTTTTTCAATAACCGCGACTGGCCGGTGGCCTCGGCGGTAGCGATCATCATGTTGCTGCTGCTAATTGTGCCGATAATGTGGTTCCACAAACACCAGCAAAAAAGCGTGGGAGAACACGGATGAATAATTTACCGGTAGTTCGTTCGCCCTGGCGGATTGTGATTTTGCTGCTGGGCTTTACCTTTCTCTACGCGCCAATGCTGATGCTGGTTATCTATTCGTTTAACAGCTCGAAGCTGGTGACGGTGTGGGCCGGCTGGTCAACGCGCTGGTATGGTGAGTTATTGCGCGATGACGCGATGATGAGTGCGGTTGGTTTAAGCCTGACAATTGCTGCCTGTGCGGCAACGGCGGCGGCGATCCTCGGGACTATTGCGGCGGTGGTGCTGGTGCGCTTTGGCAGGTTTCGCGGATCAAATGGCTTTGCCTTTATGATCACCGCGCCGCTGGTGATGCCAGATGTCATCACGGGCTTGTCGCTGTTGTTATTATTCGTCGCGCTTGCTCATGCCATTGGCTGGCCTGCGGACCGCGGTATGCTCACCATCTGGCTGGCGCATGTCACTTTTTGTACGGCTTATGTGGCGGTCGTTATTTCTTCAAGATTGCGGGAACTGGATCGCTCGATAGAAGAAGCAGCGATGGATCTCGGTGCGACGCCGCTGAAAGTATTTTTCGTCATTACGCTACCGATGATCATGCCCGCGATCATTTCTGGCTGGTTACTGGCTTTTACTTTGTCGCTTGATGATCTGGTGATCGCCAGCTTTGTTTCTGGGCCGGGAGCCACCACGTTACCGATGCTGGTCTTTTCCAGCGTGCGGATGGGGGTGAATCCGGAAATCAACGCCCTTGCAACGTTAATTCTCGGTGCGGTCGGAATTGTCGGATTTATCGCCTGGTATCTGATGGCTCGCGCAGAAAAACAGCGGATACGCGATATCCAGCGTGCAAGACGTGGCTGAAGACACTAAAATTTGCCAACCTGGCTACATAATGCCGCGCATGCCGCGGCATTGTTTTCATGGAAGACGAAACGTTGGGATTTTTTAAGAAAACATCTTCATCTCATGCTCGCCTGAATGTGCCTGCGCTGGTGCAGGTAGCGGCGCTCGCCATTATTATGATCCGTGGCCTCGACGTGCTGATGATTTTCAATACGCTGGGCGTGCGCGGTATTGGCGAGTTCATTCATCGCAGCGTACAAACCTGGAGCTTAACGCTGGTCTTTTTAAGCAGTCTGGTGCTGGTTTTTATCGAGATCTGGTGTGCGTTTTCACTGGTGAAAGGGCGTCGCTGGGCGCGCTGGCTATATCTGCTGACACAAATCACCGCCGCAAGTTACTTGTGGGCGGCTTCGCTGGGGTATGGTTATCCGGAGCTGTTCAGCATTCCCGGTGAATCAAAACGTGAAATCTTCCATAGCCTGATGCTGCAGAAGCTGCCGGATATGCTCATCCTGATGCTGCTGTTCGTTCCCTCGACCAGTCGGCGGTTCTTCCAGTTGCAATAATGTGTATAATCGTCGGCCCTGATGATGTGAAGGTCAATGTATGCAGTGCGCACTTTACGACGCGGGTCGCTGTCGTTCCTGTCAGTGGATAACGCAGCCGATTCCAGAGCAACTCTCCGCTAAAACCGCCGATCTTAAAAATCTGCTCGCCGATTTTCCGGTCGTGGAATGGTGCGCGCCGGTGTCAGGCCCGGAACAAGGGTTTCGTAATAAAGCCAAAATGGTGGTGAGTGGTAGCGTTGAAAAACCACTGCTCGGTATGCTGCATCGCGACGGCACACCGGAAGACCTTTGTGACTGCCCGCTTTATCCTGCCTCATTTGCGCCCGTTTTTGCGGCGCTAAAACCGTTTATCGCCCGAGCGGGGCTAACGCCTTATAACGTGGCGCGTAAGCGTGGCGAACTGAAATACATTCTGCTGACTGAAAGCCAGAGTGATGGCGGCATGATGCTGCGCTTTGTACTGCGTTCTGATACCAAGCTGGCGCAACTGCGTAAGGCGCTGCCGTGGTTACACGAACAACTACCGCAGCTGAAAGTTATTACCGTCAATATTCAGCCGGTACATATGGCGATTATGGAAGGGGAGACGGAGATCTACCTGACCGAACAACAGGCACTGGCGGAGCGTTTTAATGACGTACCGCTGTGGATCCGTCCGCAAAGTTTCTTCCAGACTAATCCGGCGGTCGCCAGCCAGTTGTACGCCACCGCGCGCGACTGGGTACGACAGCTGCCGGTTAAACATATGTGGGATCTGTTCTGTGGTGTGGGGGGCTTTGGTTTACACTGCGCGACGCCTGACATGCAGTTAACCGGGATCGAAATTGCATCAGAGGCCATTGCCTGTGCAAAGCAGTCAGCCGCTGAACTGGGCTTAACGCGTTTGCAATTTCAGGCGCTGGACTCCACTCAGTTTGCCACCGCTCAGGGGGATGTGCCGGAGCTGGTGCTGGTTAACCCGCCGCGCCGCGGCATTGGTAAACCGCTGTGTGATTATCTCTCAACGATGGCACCGCGTTTTATCATCTACTCCAGCTGTAACGCCCAAACTATGGCGAAAGATATCCGCGAACTGCCTGGGTTTCGTATTGAACGGGTGCAGCTTTTCGATATGTTCCCGCATACCGCGCACTATGAAGTGCTGACGCTGCTGGTGAAGTAATAAAAAAGCCGCAGGTGCGGCTTCAGATTGCTGACAAAGTGCGCGTTGTTTATGCCGGATGCGGCGTAAACGCCTTATCCGGCCTACAAAAGCGTGCAAATTCAATACATTGCATGGGCCATGTAGGCCTGATAAGCGTAGCGCATCAGGCAATTTTACCTTTGTCATCAGTCTCAAGCCGCGGTTGCGGCTTTCTGAATCTTACTGTGGGAACCACTGGTCACTGATTTTTTGATAAGTACCGTCAGCTTTAATTGCTGCCAGCGCGTTATTCAGTTTTTCCAGCAGGGCTTTGTTATCCGGACGTACAGCGATGCCCAGGCCGGTGCCAAAATATTGCGGATCGGTCACTTTCTCAGTAGCAACACCAAGTTGTGGATTGGTTTTCAGCCATTCGTTTACCACCGCTGTGTCACCAAATACCCCATCAATACGACCATTTTTCAGATCGATAAAGGCATTCTGATAACTGTCATAAGAGACAGTTTTCACTTCCGGGTGCTGATCCTGAATATATTTCTGGTGCGTAGTACCGTTTTCCATCCCAATACGTTTGCCTTTCAGATCGGCAAACGTTTTGTAGGTATCTTTTTTGGCAATCACGACGGCTGAGTTTTCATAGTAGGGCGTGGTAAACGATACCTGTTTGCTACGCTCCGGGGTGATATCCATACCGGAGATTACGGCGTCATATTTTCTGAATTTCAGGGACGGGATCAGGCTGTCGAACGCGTGATTAGTAAAAGTACATTCTGCCTGCATTTGTTTGCACAAGGCTTTTGCCAGATCGATATCAAAGCCGACAATCTCATTATTAGCACCTATAGATTCAAAGGGTGGATAGGTGGCTGAAACGCCAAAATTGATTTTCTCTGCGGCAGAAGCACCGAAAGTAAAGGAAGCAAGTAAAGCGGCAAGAACTAACTTTTTCATGATGGAACTCCCGTCTGTCAATCTTATGATTTTTGGCCGTGTCTGCGGCATGGGATAACAATGCCATCAAGTGAATTTATATGCAATAAACATGATTAAATAATTTAAATGAAATAAAAAAGACGGACAACTTAGTGGGTTGTCCGTCTTCATTATAAGAATTTATGCACTATGTAGGCCGGATAAGGCGTCCCCGCCGCATCCGGCACAGGCACCGTGCTGATGTCTGATGCGACGCTGGCGCGTCTTATCAGACCTACAAAACCCCCCGGCGAATGTACGCAGCCACATTAATTTCGCCGTTCGAATGCCAGCGCTTTGCGCTCGATCAGACGCATCATCAGCGTCAGCAGGCCGTTAACGACCAGGTAAATAATCCCTGCCGCACCGAACACCATTACATCGTAGGTGCGTCCGTACAACAACTGGCTGTATCCCATCACTTCCATCAGCGTAATGGTGTATGCCAGAGAGGTACTTTTGAATACCAGCACCACTTCGTTGGAATAAGAAGAGAGCGAGCGTTTAAAGGCATACGGCAGCAGGATCGCCAGCGTATCTTTTTTGCTCATTCCCAGGGCGCTACAGGACTGCCACTGACCTTCCGGGATCGCACGAATTGCACCGTAAAACAGCTGCGTGGTATACGCCGCACTATTCAGCGACAACGCAATCAGCGCACATAACCACGGTTCTGACAGCAAATGCCACAGTGCCGGATACTCCTGCAACGTCGGAAACTGGCCCGGCCCGTAATAAATCAGGAAGATCTGCACCAGCAGCGGCGTACCGGTAAACAGCGTGATATAACCCCGCACCAGCCACACCAGCACCGGCGTTTTCAGCGTCAGGATGATGGTAAAAATCAATGCCAGAATCAGTGCCACAATCAGCGAGGCAACGGTTAGCGTCAGGCTGGTGTGCAGCCCTTTCATCAGTTCGGGTAAATACTCAAACATTAGCTGGGCCTCCGCTCAAAACGTGTCGCGCGCAGGTCAATGCGTTTGAGAATGTACTGACTGAGCAGGGTGATCACCAGGTAAATCGCCGCCGCCACAATGTACCAGGTAAATGGTTCCTGGGTACGAGTAGCAATGCTTTTGGTTTGTAGCATTAAATCATTCACACTAATCAAACTGACCAGCGCGGTATCTTTGAGCAGCACCAGCCACTGGTTACCGAGGCCAGGCAGCGCATGACGCCACATCTGCGGCATCACCAGACGGAAAAAGATAGCCGATTTCGACAGCCCCAGCGCCTGGCCGGATTCCCACTGACCCATCGGCACCGCTTTCAACGCGCCGCGCAGCGTTTGCGAGGCATAGGCGGCATAAAGCAGCGACAGAGCGATGACACCGCAAAGGAACGGACTCACGTCGAAGTTTTCAATCTGCATCTGCACCGGGATCTCTACAATCCCAAGATTGATAGTGAAGCCATCCGAAAGCGTCAGCAGCAGCTGCGAGGAGCCAAAATAGATAAACAGCACCACCAGAATTTCTGGCAGGCCACGCAGAATGGTTACCAGCGCTGAACCTGCCCACGCGACAGGACGCCATTTTGCCGACTCCCATACCGCAAAGAACATCGCCAGCGCCAGCCCGACAATCAATGCACAAACGGCAAGGCCGACGGTCATCCCGGCGGCGCTTGCTAAAGGAAAAAATTCATTCATCAGGAATTACTTCTGGAACCATTTGTTGTAGATGGTTTCGTAAGTGCCATCTTTCTTCACTTTT